>Ga0180433_10001838_pt1 | contig 34547 bp, 23 predicted proteins | sample SS_ome_8_FD_132980 | JGI IMG/M metagenome (GOLD analysis project Ga0180433, IMG submission 132980) | Hypersaline lake sediment archaeal communities from the Salton Sea, California, USA - SS_1_D_1 metaG | ecosystem: Environmental > Aquatic > Non-marine Saline and Alkaline > Hypersaline >...
AACTTGCGCCGCACCATAGTGCGGGATGCATTGCACTATCTTGCCGACAACTTTTCCACTACGTTGCCAGCCCCCACGTTGATAACAGGTGTGCATCGAGTGTTTAAACAGGCGAGCGGTATCGATACTCCGTTCGCCCTGAGACGCGCGAAATGTAATGAGGTCGGCACCAGCCTTGCTCTGGAACTCAAACATAGAGCAACGACGATCCGCGGCCTTGCCAGGTTTACCTTTTACGTGAGATGGGCAATTGCAGGAAACAAGCTCGATTTCCGCACCGTGGGTACAGGCTATGATTTCGATGTCGCGCGAATCGAAGCGATGCTCGAATCAGGAGCACAGGAGCTGGCAGTCGACTGCACAGACGAGCTCTACAGGGAGGTTCGCGGAAACCCGCGAGTTTTCTACGTTCATGACAATGTCGGCGAGATAGCTATTGATGCGTTGCTCATCGATGAGATGAAAAGCCTCGGAGCTTACGTCGTCTCGGGCGTTCGGGGCGGACCTATCACCAGCGATGCTACAATGAAGGACGCCAAGAGCGCCGGGCTCGACGCCGTATCGGACGAAATAGTTGTGGTGGGCCCGGACACCCTCGGGCTGAGTTTCGACGAAGCGTCGGACAAATGCCGTGAAGAACTGCAGAAAGCCGACCTGATCATCGCAAAAGGGCAGGCAAACTACTGCATGTTTACCGAGGACTCCCCCCTTGTTCGCGGCAAAGTTGTATGCCTGTTCAGAACTAAGTGCGACCTGGTCGCCAGCGTATTCGGAGGACGCGGGCACATCAGTATCGCCACATTTCTATAACCAGCCGGTACGCTCCAAGAATCCTCGCAGGTGATCCGCATTCCCTACCGGAAAAGGAGCGCTGTCTCGTGACACTCTAGGATCTGGGCACATGCTGGCCCGCTGCGGGAGCTGATCCGTCCCCGCCGGTGGCGTAATACATTATCTTCTCCTGCGTAGCTTCCGCGTGCGGTATCTCCGCCGCGATTCTGCCTTCGTGCATTACGAGAATCCGGTCGCACATGCCGATGACTTCAGGCAACTCGCTCGAGATGACGACAACACCGACGCCACGAGACACAAGCTCGTTTATAAGACGATATATCTCTCGTTTCGCCCCAACGTCGATGCCGCGTGTCGGCTCATCAAACAGCAGCATTCTCGACTTCGTGAAGAGCCACTTTGCCAGCACTACCTTTTGCTGATTGCCGCCGCTGAGGTTTTTCACGAGCTGCTCGATGCTCGGCGTCTTTATCTGGAGCTCTGTGACGTAACGTTCTGTTTCAGCTTTTTCCTTGGCGAGATCTATGAAGATCCGTCTGACCAGCATACGAAGGCCGCTCAGAGTGATATTCTCGCGGACTTTCATCCCGATGACGAGTCCCTGGTTTTTCCTGTCTTCCGTCAGCAGTCCGACGCCAAGCTTTATCGCGTCCTGCGGCGAACGAATCTTCACTTTTCGGTTGTCAAGGAAAACCTCGCCCGAATCCGTCGGGTCGGCCCCGAACACCGCCCGTGCCAGTTCGGTTCGTCCCGCGCCGACGAGGCCTGTGATCCCGACAATCTCGCCGCGGTGCACGCTGAAACTAATATCTTTCAGCACGCCAGTTCGGTTAAGGCCCTGGACGCGCAGTACTTCGGGACCGCGCTCGAATTGCTGTTTTGGAAACTCCTCAGTGATTGTTCTACCGACCATCATCCTGATGATCTGTTCCTTCTGGACCTCGCCGACGTCCTCGGTGCCGATTCGCTTCCCGTCACGCATCACCGTAACCCGGTCGCCTACCTCGAACAACTCTTCCATCCGGTGCGATATATATATGATCCCCATTCCTTGCTGTTTGAGCGACCGTATGAGGTCGAAGAGCGACTCCAGCTCGTGCTCGGTTAACGTTGCACTCGGTTCGTCCATGACGAGAATTTTCGCGTTGAAGGACAGCGCCTTGCCGATCTCGACCATCTGTTGTTCCGCAATGCTCAGTTCGTTTACCGGCCGGCGGACATCGAGCGAAACATCTATGCGTCCCAGTATGTCTCTTGCGTCCTTGTACATACGTGACCAATCAATGAAGGGGGTACGTTTCTGCAGCGGTTCGCGTCCCAGAAATATGTTCTCTGCAACGCTGAGATACGGGCTGAGGTTGAACTCCTGGTAGATCATACTTATTCCAAGCTCTTGAGCGTGATGCGGAGACAGAATCTCGGTTTTCTCGCCGTGGAGGCGGATCTCGCCCGCATCCATTGCTGTGGCACCGGCGAGTACTTTGACGAGCGTGGACTTGCCCGCACCGTTCTCGCCAACCAGAGCGTGAACTTCGCCGGATCGGAGATCAAAATCGACTTCGTCCAGGGCAACGACGCCGGGGTAGCGTTTGACGATGCCTTTCATCTCAAGTATGACGTTCTTTTCCAAACGCTCTCACCCTTTCCATTTGGATACTCGAGGCTATGGAACTATGCTCAGCACCAAACGCTGCAGAACTGTCTCCGCCTTGATCCGAAATCGACCGGTTACTTATGTGGTGCGCTTGCGTGTCCATCATAGCAACAGGCTAGACGTGCTGTCAACGCGAAACGGCGGTGAGGACTCCCCGATTTGTCGCCCTCTGTGTCAATGCTTGTTGAGCTGAACCGCGAGTTGACAATTGGTCCGGAGCTATGCTACCATCCAATCTGGTGTTGCACGGGAAATGGTGAACCTTGCGGTGGCGGAAGCGTTGCGGTACGATCACGTGCCGTTGACCTTCAAGTAGGCCTGCTCTCGGACGGTGTGGGCTTTCTTTTCGTTTAATCGGCACAATGTCACAAGAACCTGTTTCTCCCCCCAAGATAACCCGGCTCGAGATCCACCGTGCGATGAACAAGGTGATCGTAGCTTGGGTATTCGGCGCGATGTGGTCAGCGGTCGCGTTGGGCGCTCCTATTGTAGGGTACTTTAACAGGATCGGGGCGTCCACGTTTGCTATAGGTCTGGTCGGTGCAATGCCGGCAATTGCCACTCTCATCCAGCCGCTTGCTTCGTATGTCCTGGAAAGGACCGGTCGCCGGCGACGCATATTTGTCGCGGTCGGCTGTGTGCATCGGTTGCTGTGGCTGGTACCCGCGTTGCTGCCACTGTTCATATCGGATACTCAAATCTGTATTCAGGCTGGCCTGGGTATTCTCGCTGTTTCATTCTTGCTGGGGTCGTTTGCCAGCCCGTTCTGGATCACATGGGTTGCCGATCTCGTGCCGGCGAACATCCGTGGCACCTTTTTTGGCCGTCGCGCTAACCTTGGTCAAGTCAGCGGGGTGCTCGCGGCGGTTCTCGTTGGTCAGTATTTGGCGAAGGATCCGCCTCTGTACAAGTTTGCCGTTGGGTTCACTGTGGCGGGAATCGCAGGGTTTATCGACATCCTTATTCACAGGTGGGTGCCTGAAATGGCGCTGCCTCCGCGGACTGGCAGCGCCCGGGGAATCGTGAAGATCCTGCTCGAACCGACACGAAACCGAAACTTCCGTTCGTTCCTCGGCTTTGTGCTGGTCATGTGGCTTGGCGCAGGAATGGTGAGTGCTTATGTGAACCTGTACCTCGTGCGGGAACTTTCGCTGAGCTACCTCCAGATCGCCTTGTACATGACGGTACTGAGCGGTCTGGCGCACATCCTGTTTTCGGAACTATTCGGCGTGTGCATAGATCAGTTCGGCAACAAACCGGTACTGGTATTGAGCGCTTTTGCCACGGTGATCTTCCCCATTATACTCATTTTCTGCCGACCTCAATCGCACCTCTTGCTCGCCTTGGTCGGAATTTCGGGCGGCGCTGCGTGGGCGGGTCTTAATCTGACGGTGCTCAACCTTCAGATCGGCTTACCGCCACCTGAGCGCCGTCACAGTTACGCAGCGGCGTTTGGCATTCTCACAGGGGTTTCCGGCGCGGTTGGTGCCTTAATTGGGGCTGCGATAGCCACCGCGGTGCAGGACGTGTCCGTCACTGTCCTCGGGATCCGCGTGGAAGGACTCCATTTCGTCTTCCTGGCGTCTGTCATGTTGCGAGTCACATCGCTGCCTTTTCTGAAACTTATCCAGGAACCGGAGGTCAAAGGGGTCGGGTACGTGGTGAGAGCGCTGGGAACCCTCAACCCGTTCCGGTCGCTCTTTAACATATATGCGTATCAACGGCCCACCGACGAACAGACTCGTGCGCACGCCGTCCATGGCCTCGGCAGGCGCGGTGGAACCCTGGGCCTTTCCCAGGTGATATCGGCTCTGGACGATTCAAGCAGAGTCGTGCGCGAGGAGGCGGCCCGGACGCTCGGCGACATGGCTGTGCCGGAAGGCGTGGAGCCACTTATCGAGAAACTGAAAGACCCCGGCAGCTTGATACAGAGCGTTTCAGCATCTTCTCTCGGTAAGATTAAGGATCCACGCAGCGTCCCTCCCCTGGTGGACAGTCTTGCCAACCAGGACCGGGAGGTTCGCGGAGCCGCTGCCGGAGCACTTGGGGACATAGGCGACCACAGCGCTGTGCAGCCGCTCCTGGACCTCATGAAGCGCGAGTCCGACAGCTTTGTGTTCGCGTCGGGAGCTGACGCTCTCGGTCGGCTTGGAGAAGCCCAGGCGATCCTCATCATCTTGCCCGCGCTCGAGAACATGGCACATCCCATTGTCCGGAAACAGTTGGCGGTTGCTGTTGGTAACGTTATAGGAACGCCGGGCGAGTTTTACAAGCTCATTTCTGCAGAAGAACGTATCGAGGGACTTGGCGCATCGAGGCTCGTGTCCGACAGCAGGCGGCTGCTATCGCGGTGGAGCACGGAGCAAGCACAGGGTCGCGCACTCGAGGCGCTGCAGGTTGTTGTCGCCAGCCTTTACGAGGAAGACACAGCCTCTGTCCTCGATGCTCTGAACAGGGGGGTATCAACCGTTGTGGAAGAGGCCTTGCCGGAGCATATACCGTGGTATAAACATATCGAGCACATCTGGCGCCGCGACCCCAAGCTGGGATGTCAGTTGGTGTTTCTCGACTACATCTTCAAGAGGAAAGATAAGGCGACCCCTGAAGAGATCCTGCTGGCGCTGTATGCGCTTCGGTGTTTGTGCAGACGGCTTCTCGCCAATGGCCGGGGAGCCCGCAACGGTGGTCCTCGCGAAATGGGTCCTGCCGAACAGTAGCTCGCCGGCACTAAGGCATTTTCGAGGAAGCTTTTCTCAGCACCTCTCGCTCCTCGTCGGTGAGCGAATCGATTCCTTTGGCGGCGATCTTGTCGAGAATGGCGTCCACCTCTTCCCGCGTGTATTCAGTCCTCGAGCCGAATGTAACACGCGGTACACGCAAACGAGGAGTCCGCACGTTCCTTGTACTGTCGTCAAATCGTGCTCGCAGGGAGTCACTATATCGCACGTACAGATATCCGAGCACCATGCCGCCAAAATGTCCGAGGTGTGATATGCCGCCGGCCGAGGGTTCGCGGATCAGATAGAAAAACGTTATCACAGCGAAACCGATCGCGAGATGTTTCGCCTTGACTGTAAGGGGGAAGACGAAGAAAAGCAATAACGTGATAGGACGGTTTGGAAAAAACATGGCGAAAGCTACGAGCAAGCCCAGAACTGCGCCTGAAGCGCCGACCGTTATGGTATTCGGCTGGCTGGGAAGTAACAAGATGAACAAACTCGCGCCCACACCGGTGAAGAAATAGTAGAAAAAGAAGCGGCGCGTCCCCCACGTCCTTTCGACATCGCAGCCAAACACCCACAGAGCGAGCATGTTGAGTATGAGATGCAAGAGACCGCCGTGCACAAACAAGTATGTGACCGGCTGCCATACCATGAACCGCTGGAAAACGCCTGCTCGACTCAGTCCGAAAATCTCTATCAGGGTCCCACCGGACCCGCGTGTAGCTATCATTAAGGCGCTTTCCGAGATCCAGAGAATCACAAAGGCAATCACGTTGGCGAGCAACAGCAGCCGCACACCCGGCGTGATTCCTGCTCCAAATCGCCACGTGGAGCCGCGGCCTTCGTAATCGTAGTACGGTCGTGTCATGGTGCACCTTATCGTAATGTGCTATCGAATCCGGCCCATTCTCTGTACCGGATTGTAGATCAACACCGCCCGGCCGATTATATCCTCTCGTGGCACTGAACGTCGCCACAAGCTGCTGTCACTGGACCGGTTACGGTTATCCCCGAGAACAAAGTACTCGTCCTCCGGTACGACTTGTGGTTCATACGTGTACACAGGACGTTCCGGTACGTATGGTTCAGACAAGTATTCGCCATCGATGAACACTGCGCCATCGTGTATGGCAATTTCTTCCCCAGGCAATCCTATGACCCGTTTCACCGCGTACGCCGTCGGATCCTCCACATCCTTAAACACGATGACGTCGAACCTTTCGGGATCCTGCGGCGGATGGCCATAATTGAGCGTGATTATATAGTCACTTTTCAGTAGCGTTGGTTCCATCGACTCCGACGGAATAAGGAAAAACCTCATGCCGCGCCACGCAAACAGATACAGAAGGAACCAGAGAACAACCGCCAGGAGCGCGTAGCCAGCGTTACGACCAACTTTCTGCCTGCCGGTCAAGGCACAAACCTCCGCTGCTGTATGCAGCGTTCTCGAACGATACGCCGCAACCAATCAACAGCGGGTTGGTTCAAAGTCAGAGCGGCCACTATCGTTCCTGAAGAGCAGCTTGTTGGGCCCGACAAGCTGCCGGACCTGTTTTCCGCATCCACTTCAGCATTACAAGACTCCGTAAAAACCGTACCATAAGCGCCCGTCACTGTCAACCGCGCATGGGGTCCCATGCTCCCGGCGCATGCGCGGTTGACAAACACTGTCCAGCTCGCCACAATTTGTGCGATGACGAAAAGGAAGTTTCTTCGAAACCGGAGCACTTCGTTTTGTGGGGGAAACGATGGGCAAGAAGGTTGACGAGCTGCTTGACGCGATCCAGCAAAAGAACGTGAGGTTAACCGCCCAGCTGATAACTCTGGCCGAGGATGGGTCATCGAACATACTCCCGACGATGCGGGAGTTGTATCGGCATGTGGGGAACGCCATGATCATCGGCCTGACCGGACCTACGGGTGTTGGAAAGAGTTGCCTGGTTGACCGCCTCATATCTGCGTACCGTCGCGCAGGCAAATCCGTGGCGGTGATCGCGGTCGATCCATCAAGCGCACAGACCGGCGGGGCCATTCTTGGAGACCGCATCAGGATGCAAGAACATGCCGGTGACCCGGAGGTGTTTATCCGCAGCATGGCGTCGCGGCACCATATGGGTGGACTTGCGGCTGCTACCGGTGACGCACTAACAATACTCGATGCTGCAGGCTGGGACGTTGTGCTCGTCGAAACTGTGGGAATCGGCCAGACGGAAATTGAGGTGGCAAAGGCCGTCCACACCTGCGTGCTCGTACTCGCACCAAACACGGGCGACGATATGCAGCGTATGAAATGCGGCATTATGGAAGTTGCCGACATATTCGTCGTGAACAAGACCGATATGGGTGGTGCCGATCTCGTGATAAACGATTTGCAGCGCACTGTCCGCCCGGCCGGTTCGGAAGAGAACCAGAGAAGCGTGGTAGCATGTTCGGCATTACGTGCCGAAGGGATTGAGGAGCTCGTGGCGGCGATAGGAGAGCACCATCAATACTTGTGTGAGCATGACCTGCTGCGACAGGTGCTTCAGAGACGCATCACAAACCAGATCCTGTCAATCGCCCAATCGAGAATTGGAACGATGCTCGCACCTGTGCTCGGATCAAGCTCGACGCTGGAACAGTACGTCAAGCAAGTTTTGAAAGGAGACACCGATCCAGTCAGCGCGGGCGAGGAGATCGCCCAACGGTTGCTGGTACGTCGCTGGTGAGCGGCGCGAGACAACCAAGCGCGAGCGAAGGGTTGAGACTGCAGGATCTGCTCATTGCATATATTGCATATAAGGTACCCCACAATGTGCGTTTCGTTAGACAAATGGATTCCGCACCCCATCGTTCCCTTCTTCCTGATTATCGCTCTTGTAGCACCGCTCAACCACTGTGCTGCGGATATACTGAACAAAGAGCATTGCACGGTGGAGTTTGACAGCCGAGACAGCGAGATCGCGCACGTGGTCGGCACCACTATCGACAAATCCTGGGACGAGGTGGCACGAGCCGTCGGCGCTGATCCTGAGTCTCCGCCGGTACGCGTAATAATACCTGCCTCGCTGGAGGAATTCGGTAAGCTGGCGGGAGGGTACGACAGGGGATGGGTGATAGGGGTAGCAATACACCCGCACTCGCTCATAGTGGTGAAACCGCCCAGGTTGCTCGCTCCGTCACTGACGAGCCTGCAGCAAACCGTTCGCCATGAGCTGGTCCACGTTATGCTGTCGCGCGTATCGAATGTATACAACATGCCGCGCTGGCTGAATGAGGGAATCGCCATGCGCGTTTCCGGCGAGATGGCGCTGAGCGCTGAATGGATGCTGGCGGGAGCTGTGTTGCGAGGCGTGTTAATACCGCTCGACGAACTCGACGAACATTTCCCTGACGATCACGAGAGGGCCGGCCTGGCATACGCGGAAAGCCTGAGCGTTGTGGGCTATATTGCCGAAACTTACGGTGAAGAGTCGTTGCCGGACCTGATACGTGCGTTGCGTATTCAGAGTTTCGCCGAGGCACTTGCCGCATCGTTCGGGCTCGATCTCCAGACGTTCGGTGAACGGTGGATACGGACCGTGAGAATCAGCCCGTACGTCGTGACGTTGGTAGGCAGCTCGTTCGCGTTATGGCTGATGACAGCACTCGCTATCCTGGCGTTCCTGCGCAAAAGACGGCTTGCTCGACAAAGAGAGCTCGAGTGGGAAAGGGAGAAAACAGTCAGCAACGGCCCCTGACCAGCTTTTAGTCATCGAGGCTTGCAACCCGAAATCGGTGAATCGGTAAAGGCATGTCAGATTCGCCGCCCTTGACGCTCTTCCAGATGATCTCGTTGAGGGCAAACATCGGGCACCGGTCGTACGTGGACAAGTCCATCTGGAGCGACTTCTCGGCTCCCCATGCGGTAGCCGTGTTCACTTCGTGAATGTCGATCAGGGATTCGAGAAGCGTGTAGGGCGTTAGATCCGGCGTATCGCTCAACGCTGCATACATAGGCGTTGCCGCAGCATCGTATTGACTCATCGGTTGTAGGCCGAGCAGCAGCTCAATTGTACGCAGCATCGAGCTTGTCGTGTAGAGCGTGCTATCGACGATACCTCGATGACAGTACGGGCTGACTACCAGGCCGACCGTGCGCCGTGCGTCAACATGGTCCGGTCCGTCCTGGGCGTCATCCTCAATCGCGAAAATTGCGGTTTCCGGCCAATACCTGCTGTGGCTCACTCGATCGACGATCATCCCGAGAGCGTAGTCGTTACTGGCGACGCAGGCTCTCGGTGTCGGTCTTCCCGGTCTTGTGCCATGCGTGTGGTCTTCCGGCAGCGCCATCACAATGAAATTAGGTAGCCGCTTGCTCTGGTCGCGGCTCTCATACTGTTTCTCGTACTCGTCGAACTCGCGAATAAACTCCGCCGCGTTCTCGTAATCGCGCGCGTCCCAGCACAGGTAGTACGGTGCGATATGGCCGTGCAAAGCGCCCATCAGCGGGATTATAGGTTCCATCAGGCCGCCCTCACCCATCGCCGCACCGAGTGAGGCGGCAGGACGCCGGCTCCAATCGGGTTTATCCTTTTTCGCCCGCTCGGCATATTCACCGTAGCTGCGGTACGTGAGCCCTTTCCTGAGACACTGATCCCAGATGTATCCGGAGTGCGGTATGGTGGCCATCGAAATGGGGGCATCGCTGCGTCCCGCGTATGACGCAGGCCAGTACTTCTCGGTGTAATCCGTCGCGTACGCTGCGTTTGACCACTGATGGCCGTCCCAGCTTACCTCGGCGTCGCAGTAAAGGTTATCGAACACCACAAACTGTTCTGCAATTGCGTGATGGTTCGGGGTAATCTCGCGCCCGAAAAGCGTCAAAGCTGGATCGCTGTTCCCCTGTGGCAGATCGCCAAACACCTGATCGTACGTACGGTTCTCTTTGATGATGTAGATGACGTGTTTGATCGGTGACCCCTGCCCTACCCTGCGTGGTACGACCGACGGGCCGGCCGTTGGCGGCTTCGCAGCCGCAAGCATGTCGTCATTGTACGGGCAGTTCGTATACGCCTGTTTCGTGAGCGCTCGCAATTCCTGCCGATATCGAGCTACTTCCACAATATTGACCGTACCTTTCATCAGTGATTTGACGGAATGTGCCGGTTCCGTGGGAAGCTTTCCGGGCGCCCTAGGGCCTGTAGGATTTGCATACGACGCGATACCCTTACCATTGCCGATGTAGAGTTTCGTGCCACCAGGTTCGACCGCGAGGGCCGATGGGTACCATCCGGCAGGCAAGAACCCGAGTACCGTGCTTTCACCCGGTTCTGCAACATCAACAACGCAGACATTGTTGTTATCGGCATTGGCGACATAGAGTGTTCTCTCAGAGGGATCCAACGCCAGCGCGTTCGGCGTGGACCCTTCCGGCGCACGCGGGTAGAGAGAGGTCACAATTTTCTCAACCGCGCGACCCTTCGAGGTGTCAATAACCATGACGGTGTTCTCGTTCGAGCAACAGACGAACAGGCGGCCGTCTTTGCTGAGCGCGATATCGTTCGGATTGTCGCCGACGTTTATGGTCGCCGTCACCCGTGAGGTTTCCGTATTGATAACGGTCACGGTGTCGCTGCCCCAATTGGAACAGTAGAGGGTGGTGCCGTCACGGCTCAGCACCAGATCGTATGGATTTTGTTCCGTCGGGATACGACCGACTAGCTTTCCGGCAGCAGTGTCGAACACGGCCACGTAATTCGCCGTACGACTTGCCGCAAAGAGCAAATCCTTTACAGGATGATGCGCAAGCCCCGACCAAAAAATCTGCTCAGGCGGAATCTCATCCGACAGGGTCGTCAGCGGCTTCTCAGTCAGCTGGCCGTCTTCATACCCGAACACGTATACCGGCGCGCGGATTGCCCTCCTTGAGCTGTTGTTGCCGCCCGAAACGTAGAGCTTCGTCCCGTCGGGATGCCACGCCAGCCCCAGCCACGCCGTCGGCAAAGAAATTCGCTGGACCGGTTCGTCCGTTTCGACATCGATGACGACTAACCCGTGCGGGTTATAGCCGCACGTCACGCCTACAACCACTTTACCGTCCGGCGACGGGAGCAAGTTCAGTATGAGATCCTCGGTGGGAACCGCCTTGCCGACCGGCGTAATCCGCCATCCGTTCGGCAAAAGGTAACCGCCGCTAATCGGTCCCGGCCAGTCGGCCGTCTCTGCTGCACTCACGGACAGTGTCAACGCAATTACGAATGCACACATACATTTCCAAAGTGACATCGTTCACTCCTTCGTCTGAGGTAGACGGGTTGGTCCACAGCCCCCTCACCTTGGCCAACCGGTGACCGTGGCGGACAAACTCCGCGGCATTATAAGACCACTGGTGGTTGCTGTCAATGCTTGATAGTGTGCTTGGTCAATGTCGTTGTGCAGCGCATTCGACCGCAGTAGCGGCGTTGCAGCTATTCACCACCGCGCATCGACGCCGGGACGGAGTATATCGGCGACGGCACGACCGTTGATCGACGTCACAACATCGTTCGCAGTATTGTCCTCAGCCCCATACTCCAACAGGCCGTACCCTTTTCCCTGCTCCGGCGACAGGATGAACCGGTTGTACTTCTTAACGGCAGCGACAATGCGCGGATCCTGGCTGACCTGTTGGTAGTACCAGATCAGGAAGTTCACCACGCCGGGACTGCGTTTCTGGTCGGCGCTGCCCGGCACAGCCCACGTACCATCCTCGTTCTGGCTCTTGATCAGAAACTCGATGTGCGGTGTGATCTTCTTCCTGATTTCAGATTTCCATTCCGGCTGATCACAATACAGATCGAAAGCGATAACCCCTTCACCGACGTACGCAGCGGTATCGTACCGCCATCGTTCCCACAAGTTGTAGTCGTTCTTGGGATCGCCTACCTTGCCCAACACGCTCCCGTGCCCGGCAAGAACGTACGGGATCACGCCGTCGTCCCGCATCGTGCTCATGATCCAGCGCAGCGCGTTGATAGCTACCTGCCGGTACCTATCCTCCTTGGTCATGTGGTACATCCACGTGAAGATCTGTGCGCCAGTCAACGCAGAGGAAATCGTGTATTCATCGCGGAACGGTGCCGTGATGACCCCTTCTTTCGTGGCGTACCAACCGGTACCGATGGCACCGGAAGGATTGATCAGCCCGTCCTTCTCGATGGCAGTGACGTATTTCAGTATAGAATCGAAATACTGTTTCCGACGCGGCTCGTCAACGTGCTTGTACAACACGGTGAATAAGGCGATTGCGCTGCCGGTATCAGCGAGGTAGATGTTGCCGTAGCCTGTTCCCCAGTATCCGCGATCGGATTGGTACCGCAACAACGTGTCGGCATACGCGATTGCCGTATCCAGATATCGCCTCTCTCCGAAAATCTCGTACCCGGCCACCAACGTGCGCATGTAGTACCCCGTGATAAAGATAGACGGGACCTCTTTCTTCTCCTTATCGATGAAATCGCACAGGTTCGTGAAATACGTGAGCGTGGCTTCCCTATCAGTACAGAACGGAGTCTCAACGTTCGGTTGAAATGCCGAAAAAAGCATCGCGACCAATAAACCAATGCTCAGAAAATATGAGCCTTTGTGTCTCATGGTTTCTCCTTCCTCCAGAATGTCAAAGCTATAACAGTGAAATGCGATGTGGCCGTGGGCGCTATTGCGAGCCCGCTGCCTCTGGTGGCTCGCCGGTCTTGCGCGCCACGAGCATGATCTCGATCTCGTCCAGATCGATAGGCCTTCTCCCCCAGTTCCCGGCGGTACCTCCCCAGATGTTGAGCACGGAGAACCCGGCGAGCTGGAAGAGAAGAGAAAGCTCTGTCGGGACAAACCCACGCTCTCGCAACCGTATCGTCGGATGCCCTTCCTGTGGCGCCATGTCCGATGCTTCAACCATTGCCAGCGGATCAAACCGGCCCTGCTCGACGTCTTCCTGCTGGTATCTCCGGATTATAGCATAGCCGTTGAGAACGGTGAACACCGCCTTGGCCTGCGGCTTCAGACTTCTCGATACGTTACGCAAGATGGCCGACGGGTGCGCAATCGGGTCGTCCCCGCTGCCCAGAAGTCCGAAAGCTCCCTCGCAGAGACAGATGGCAGCATCAAACTGGTTGGGCAAGGAGAACCTGGTAGCGTCCGCACGGACCCATTCAACGTGCACGCCTGAGGCGTTGGCCGCCGCTGCAGCCTGGGCGAGCATTTGCGCGGACAGGTCTACGCCCGTTAAGCTATACCCCCGCCTGGCCAGTTCAATCGAATGGCGTCCTGTCCCACACCCAACATCAAGTATCGACGCGCCGGGAGCAAGTTCCAGCTCCTCGAGCAGGAAGTCTACTTCCCGAACGGTGTTCTTTGTGAATTCGTTCTGGTTGTAGATGGGCGCATGCACATCAAAAAACTTTTCATACGTGCTTTTCTCATCCATAGCCAAGCTCCAATAGCCACTGTTCCGCGGAAGAGCAGGCGGCTGTGCGGGTCCGCGGGTTAGGCAACGGCCGTTCTTGCAGCTCTAACAACTCACAGCACCTTATCCATCCATCTCTCGAAGTACAGTTTGACCACGGTCGGAAAGTCCCACCGTTTCTTCTGTTCGGACCGGACGCGCACTTCGACACCCTCGACGGAACCCTCTAGCGGTCGTGACTCGGGGAGGTGCAGGACGATGCGCTTCGGCGGTTGGCGCTCGGGCGGCTCAAGGTCCACCCGCACGCCGTTCGCCGTGCCGCGAACCGTCATGCTCATCACACCGAAATGCGTCGGTGCGTCCTTAACGCGAATTTCCCTGCCGTCATCCAGCCACCAGTCCGGCACCGCCTTCAACAGGTGCAGCTCGTCGCCTTGCTCGTGGACCAGCATATGACGAAGCATGAGAGCGTAGTTGCAGGCACCCGTGACGTGCGGAATGGTCTCACTCCAGGCATATCGGCGCTCGTAGTAGATCCCCTCCGGAAACGCGTGTGCGGCGGTCGAGTGCAGCAGGTACCAGTAGAAGTCCTCGACCACCTGCTCGTGGTTGCCTCGGACCAGGTCGGCCATGGTCGTGTAGGCGCCCATGTACGGGTGGATCGCTCCCGGCCTGCCGAGCCACTGGATGGTTCCTTCGATAAACCCGCCGCCGAAATCCTCCCGAACGTGTCTGATCAGCGCATCGACGCGCGGGTCATCGCGGTCGAAGAGTTCGGTAGGCCACAGCGTCTCGGTATTGCCCCAGTGCGTCCCGACCGTCTCCCAACTGGGTGGAAAGTGTGCCAGGCCGGTACGTTTCCATGCCGCGTCTATGGCCGCGCGGTAGAGCTTCGCCTCATTCACCAGCTCCTCGGCCTCGGCGGTCTTGCCGAGAACGCGGGCCGCATCGGCGGTGCACAGTAAGCCCCGCAAGTTCCAGAAATCATACCCGACGATGTGGTAGTTGCCATCCCAGAGATATTCCCCATCGGCGAGCGCGTTGGGCAGCACACCGGCAAAGGGCGAGTCGGCCGGCGCCTGGCGTCGGGCCGTCATCGTCCAGTCAACGGCACGCCGCATCTGAGGATAGACCTTTTCCAGCCATTGGCGGTCATTGGTGATCTTGTAATACTGCCACAGGACCCAGACCGCCTGGCCGTTGGCATCGAACTGGCCCGCCTGCGACTCGAACCGACCGTCGGGCCGTTGGCGTTTGAGATAGAGCTCGACCGCCTTTCCCGCCGCGTCCCATAGACCGGCCTCTTCGAGTTCCATGACCTGGTATGCCCCGTCACGGATGTAGAACTCGTCGTAGAACCCTTCGCCGCCATGTACCTCACCGTGGTCGCTGGCGATCAGTTGGCACACGTGCGCCGCCAGCAGCGCCTCCGAGGCCTTCCTGCAGGGCACCTCAATATGCGCAGCACCTGCCAGGGCACCGCGCCAGTACTGTACAGTCCGATCCAGCCACACCTTCGGGTCCGCACTGGCAAAAACCGAAGGATGGTCCACCGGTGAGAAAGGAATGCGAACCGTCGCCACCGCCCTTGCCCCGGGAGCCAACGACCAGTCGAAGGTCTTGTCACCCTCCGGCCGACCCTTGGAAAACCCGACCTTCACCTTCGCCTCGGCCCGATCATCCGAGGTGTTGGTTGCCTCGACATGGATCCAGTTCAGGAAATTCTCGCCCTCGGTAGGCCAGTCGAACGCCTTCTGCCAGTCCTTCACAGTCGGTAACGGCGTGGCCCAGAGCTTGATGTCGTATCGTACCGGTCCGTCCGTGGCCGTCATCAAAATGATGGGAAGCCAGCCATCCAGCAATGTCTTGGTCTGTCTCCGGCTCAAGGGGGTCAACGACGGTCCCAACCTGATCTGCGCTCGTGTCTTCCCGGCCAACTCCAACCTGTTGTCCGGCGTGATACGTGTACCGTCCCGGTAGTCCTTTAGACCAATGACGTTCCACGAGTTGCGGAAATAATCGAAAGGTCCCTCCGCGCGAGCGGGAGAAGCTACCGCGACTATAACCAGCAGGATCAACCAAGTGCATGCGGCAGCGGCATTGCGAAAGACACTTTCAGGAGGCTTGTTCATCGCTTCTGTCTCTCGGAGGACACCACTTTCATTGCTCATCAAGCAGGCGTTCCACCGCTTCCTCGACCTCAGGCAGTCCAATGTCTTGGTAGCGGATCTTGCCGTCTCTGTCTATCACAAGTATCACGGTGTGGTCCGTTAGTCCGTACTTTGTGCCTGTTGCTCCTTTGTATGGTGTTTCCGATGCGCGTTTGTCGACCGCTAGACGGCACTTGATCGGCATCTCCTCCACAAGGGATTCGAGAAACGCGCGGTTTGCGGTAACACCATGGACGATGATGACCTCGACACGGGACTCGGAGTACTTGTCATGCAACTCGTTGAGCAGGCGCACGAGAAGCAGGGTTCCGTCCGTCACCACCGGCTGAACACCAGGCGGCAGCATCACGCGTTCGTCGAGCACCAGTGTCAGTCCATATGCATCGGACACGATGTCCAACAATTCGCGGATGCTCGCACCTCCAGCAAAATCAACGGTGACGGGGCTCTCCAGTTTGCTCTTGACCTCTTCCGCAAGGCGAGCGGGCGACTCGTCCTCTCTGTGTGGAAGCTTCGCCAGAACCTCCGGCGGAACTGACGGCTGCTGGGCCAGCACATCCGGTGTTGAAATCCAGACGAATCCGGCTCGAACCTCGTAGGAGAGTCCGACCGCTCGCAGCGCAGTTTGTAGAAATTCGCTCAGCGGGACCTCCTCAAGTTCTATTGAGGGGAGCCAGCCTTCAACGGTACGTTGGATTGCTATTGACGGATCGACTGTCGTCGCCTCAATGTGCGTTTGCACCGCGGCTTGTTCCATCTCCCAGGCGATAGGTGTTGCCTCGTAACCCCAAAATGCAAGCACGACTACCTTATCGCGCAAGGACGCAAGGTTTGTGGGTTCACAGTTCAGCCATGCTTCGACAGCCAGCTGGGGCGCCGTCGCGCCAACCAGGTTGACTGCGGATTCAAAGCGTTCGCTTGCGGCGTCCCGCAACTGTTCTGACAGCTTGAGAGCCTCTTGAGGTGTCAGATAACTCCTTACAAACGAGAAACCGCTCAGCTCTGAGTGCTTCTGGTAGAGGTGAAGATAAACGTAACCTTTGGGATCGAGCGTTTTATAAGCTTCCCAGTAGCAAGCGTTGGGCGGCCTGACAACCCCGCTAGGAGGCACCTTATAGTCGCCTAGGTGCAATTTGTGCTTGGCGTACAGATCGTACCAGGAATTGAAGGTCGCCTCTTGACCGGCATCTATGGTCTGTGTTGGGGAGGACAGCGGCACGCTATCATCTACCGCAGACTGTTTGGCGTCAATTGCTGATCCGTGGCGACCCATGGTTGTACAACTGCAGAGGACGAGAATCAGGAAAATGACTACCAAAGCGCGTAAGATCGAAGAGATGTCCACCGCTCCTTGCATGCCTACGTACGGTTTATATGCTTTCGGCACGACACGCGCTCCCAGACTACGTGCCTTCCCCCTGATCGTGGCCCATGGCGCCACATTCATCGTGTCACGCTTTCGCGTGGTCAGTCAAGCTGAAAGCGTGGGCGGTTGAGGTGCCCCTGCGGCTCGTGGTTATACAGAGGCTTCCATCTGATAGTGAGTCTCTGTTTCTCCGACAACCGCAAAGCCGAGTTTTTCGAAGAAACGTCGTGCCGGGTTGACTTTGAGCACTCCTAGTCTGACAGGGATGTGTTTCTCTCTCGCTTCCTCTAAGAGCTTGCTGAGTAAGTGTGACCCAATCCCGCGACGCTGGTACTCCGGTAGAATATAGAGATCGTTGATCTGTATCTGATCGTCAGACCGGGTGAACACGACCCAACCAATGTCTTTGTCTTGGAGTGTGACGACTTGGATAACGGACGGATCGAAATCCTTCCTATGGTACTCCCGCTGGAATTGCTCATCCCAGCCCCACGTTTGGGCTATGTATTTCCCCAGCGCTGCTTTCTTCGTCTGATAGACGAATTCTGAATCCGCAGAGGTGGTAGACCTGAGAGCTATGTCAGCCACGATCTTCCCGATTTGTATAACGTTGCGGATAAAGCGCGGCTATTTGCCGTCGCGTGCATCCGGCTTGTTCGACTGTCTCCCATCACCAATGACCCAACCCCATCCTTCTGGGACCGTGCCACCGCCTCTGTAATCAGCACTCCGTTTCAAGGGGGGAAGCGTCGCAACGAATGCCTCGTAGTGTTTGCGCATGCTGGCAAGAACGTCAGGGTGATCAGAGGCCACGTTGGTGGTCTCCCTGGGATCCTTCTTAATATCGTAGAGATGCCATTCTTTCTTGCGCTTGATGAGTCGCCAATCCTTCCACCGTACTGCGTAGAGGTTACGGCGCGGAGCATCCGTGGGGTCGGCATTGTGCCAGTAGATGTACTCGTGCGCGTCACCGCTCTTTGCTCCTTTCAGAAACGGCAATAGGTTTACCCCGTCGCAGCGTTTTGGCAGCGGCCTATTCGCCACGGCGGCTGCCGTGGCATAGAAGTCAATGGTGCACATCATGCCCTCGTAAGTCTTCCCGCTCGGGATTGTGCCAGGCCAACTCACGATCGTGGGCGTATGTACCCATCCTTCATACTGGGTTCCCTTTCCCTTGCCGCCGCGATAGGGAGCAGACGAGCCACCTTTGGGATTCGCGCCGTTGTCACCCGTCAGCAGGATGAGTGTGTCCTTCTCCAGGTCGTACTTCTTGAGCGTGGCCAGCAGCCTTCCGACCTGGTCATCTACGCACGCCACCGCGCCTCCATACCACTTGTTTTCGCCTTTGATGCGTGATTTGTACTTTTGAGGTGTTCCGTTGAGCGGGGAGTGGATGGCAAACGGTGAGAAGTACAGAAAGAAGGGCTTGTCCTTGTTCCTCTCGACAAACTCGACCATGTAGTCGCCAACAAGCTCTGTGCGATAGACGGGTGTGCCATCCTTTCGTTTGCAGTCATAATGCTTGCCTGGCGCATGTCTCGCCACCTCCATGAACCCACGTTGACTCGGCCCCTGCTCGCCCGAACCGATATCCCATTTGCCAATCTGTCCAGTCACATAACCGGCATCGCGCATGAATTCAGCCATGGTGGGGTGGTCATGGGGAATGGGAAGGCCGCGTGCCATACCTGACTTGCCGAAGCGTTGAGCGTACATTCCAGTCATGAGGGAGCAGCGGCTGGGCGAGCATGGTGGGTTGGTGATGTAGGACATCGTGCATCTGACACCATTGGCAGCCAGGGAGTCGATATGAGGTGTTGGGATCTGCTTGTTACCGAAACAGGCGAGGTCCCCGTACCCAAGATCATCGATGAACAGGAACACTACGTTTGGTTTCCTTCCGACGGTGTTCTGGCACAGGCTGAAGGTGGGGTACAAGCCAGCAGCGATTGTGCCTGCAATTCCTGTCTTCATGAAGTTTCGTCGGGTATAGCTATGCATGTTTCATATGTCCTTGGTCGAACTACGGCTTATATGGTTTCCGTGTAATTGGCACCGGCAAAAGCGGCTCATAGGCCATCAGCCGCACTCTGCGCGCCCCTTCCCCCTGCCTGTCGACCACGCCGTCATAATCCCATGTAGATCGTGTCACGGCTTCGCGTGGTCAGTCAAGCTGAAAGCGTGGGCGGTTGACGGGTGCCCTGGAGCCAGTGGCTATACAGAGGGTTCCATCTGATAGTGAGTCTCTGTTTCTCCGACAACCGCAAAGCCGAGTTTCTCGTAGAACCGTCGTGCCGGGTGGACTTTGAGGACGCCAAGTCTGACAGGGATGTGTTTCTCTCTCGCTTCCTCTAACAGATTGTTCAGTAAATGTGACCCAACCTCACGTTTGGGCTACGTATTTCCCCAGCGCTGCTTTCTTCGTCTGATAGACGAATTCTGAATCCGCAGAGGTAGTGGATCTGAGACCTATGTCAGTCCCGATGTTCCCGATTTGTATAACGTTACGCGCTCAGCGGCCACCAGTCCGGTGTATGCGCTGGTTAGGCGATTCTCCCCACTCGCTAGTAGCGGCGGGGACCGCCCCCTCTCCCACCGCGGCCGGGGCCTCGACCTCCACCACGTTGGGACCGAGAACGAGCCTCATTCACATTAAGGGTTCTTCCTTTTAGCTCTTTGCCATTCAGGCCATCGATTGCAGACTGCCCTTCAGCTTTAGAGGGCATCTCCACAAATCCGAATCCTCTTGATTCCCCACTGAACTTTTCCTTGATGACAGTGGCCGAATCAACCTGACCGAAGGCCTGAAAAGCCTCACGCAGATCCCCGTCGGTCACGTCCGATGCCAGGTTCCCTACATAGATGTTCATTTCGCCTTCCTTTCCGGTTTCACTCCGCATCTCTTTTTTCGCCTAACTACGGCTTATATGGTTTCCGCCCAACACGAGCTCTGAAATCAAGACAACGCGCGCCCCCCCCGGACTACCTGCCTTCCCCTCTGAGCGTGGCCCGTGGCGTCATGTAGATCGTGTCACGGTTTGGCGGCTCTAGTCAAGCTGAAAGCGTGGTTGTTGACGTGTCCGCTGGAGCGCGTTGTTCGCCCAGCTAGTCCTTGAGGAAGTCGCGCCGGTCCTTCTCGCCGGCGAGCCAGTCGAGGTTGAACCGTGCTACAGAGATGCGTTCGTAGAGTTTTTTCGCCCCGTTCTCGAAGAGCAGGTAGACCGTCCCGTTTCTGTCCGCAGCCAGCGATGAATATGCGCTGGGACCGCCGTATACCAGACGCTTGATGGGCCACGTCTTAGCGCCGTCGAAGCTTGCCCAGACCGTCATGTTCAGACGGTCGCCGCCCGGGTTGTCAGGCGTGCTGAACAGCAGCACGTCCCTGCCGCCGGTGGCCTCCGGCGGGATGCGGACCAGACCGGCGTTACATCCGTAGCTGGGCTTGGTGCCGTACTTGAAGTAGAACGGCTCGCCGACCTCGTAGAGGTAGTCCGAGACCTGCCAGTCCGTCCACATATTTCCGCCATCGTGGCTCCAGGCAATCCGGCGACGATGATCGACCGCCATATGGCAACGCGAGTTGTAGTAGATGCGACCGTCGGACAGTTCCGCCAGAGTCCCCTCACCGGTACCGCTCTGTACGGGACCGCTTGTTTGCCATGTCCGTCCTCCGTCATCACTGTAGATAGCAGTGTTGTAGTTGTACGGCCAATAGTCCTGCGCGTTGGTGCCCTTCGGCGGCTGAATGCGAGCCGGCATCAACAATCTGCCTTTGTGCTTGCCGGCAGTGAGCGTGATGCCCGATTCCGAAGCGCCAGGGTCCACCGGCACGCCGTCCGGCGTCCCGTGTCCGACGTCGTTCGGCTTGATGACGATGTCTTCCTTCTTCCACGCCTTTCCGTGGTCCTGGCTGCGGTAGAGGTACCCGCGACCGCAGACCACCAGAACATCACCGGTGTTATTGTCGACAATCGCGCTGCCGGTAGCGTCTGGTCCGACTTCGCGGACTGTGCTCCAGGTCTTTCCATGGTCCTCGCTGCGACAGATCAGCCGGCAGCTCTTTGCGAACGCCAAAACGGTCCCGTCTCGCGCGACGATGATCTGCGGGATACGCACCGACTCGAACAGCTCCTGCATCTCAAAGAGAGGCAGTTTGTCAGCGTTGTCCCCGGGTTCAGCAGTCGATACGGCCACCGCGCACCCGGATGCCACTACCAGCAGAATCAGCAACCACTTCATCTTGGCCCTCCTTTCCACATAGCTGCGGTCTGTGTCATCCCCCGTACATCAGGCGAACGCTTCGCTTCAGCCGCGGCTGCCGGTCCGCTGGATGCGGTTGTTCGGGATCGCACGTAGTGATTACTCTTTGGTCTCTTCAGTCTGTTGCGTTATCCAGTGCTTCTCTCAGCTTTTCGCGGACGTCAGGTCCCCGTACCTTGTCAGCAACGATGCTGCCGTCAGCACCAATAATCAACATCGACGGAAGATACGATATGGAATACTGAGATGGTAGATCTGTCTCCGACCAGTCGCCCAGATAGCCCTGAATCCAGCCCATGCCTTTCTCTTTCACAAACTGACGCGCGTCTTCAATGGACGTGTCGAGGCTCAAGCTGATCATGGCGAACCGCTCGTTCTTGCCGAACTCCTTGAACAGCGATTTGAGTGTAGGGATTGCCGCAACGCACGGTCCGCACGACGTAGCCCAGAAATCCAGCAGAACGACCTTACCTCTGTAGTCAGAGAGCTTGATCGTGCCGCCATCGAGCGCCTCGACCTCAAACAACGGTGCCTGATTCCCTTCGGCAATCACAGGACACAGCTTGACCACAACCGCTCCGAGCTCAGCGGGCTCGCTGACTTCCTTCGTTGTGGCTGGCGGTACCGTCACGTCAACCACAGCGGTGGCGATCGGGTTCACCAGGCACCCCATACCCTCGGGCGGATCGTAGGCGCGAATGACGAGCTGGTACTGGCCTGCGGGAACGCCGTCGACCCGGAAGGTGCCGTCCGGGTTGAGCTTGACGAAATACCGACGCAGTGTCTCGAAGTACGCTCGTCCTTCGGGCGTCGCGGTCCACGTCTCGTTCCAGCCCTGACGCCAGTCGAACCCCAAGTCCTTGATCTCGTCGGGCACCGGGATGCCATCCTCCATCGCGACGAGATAATTCAGGCCGTACTCCCAATGCATCTCGCGCTCGACTCCCGGAGGCAGGACCACTTTTCCCACAAGAGGTCTGCCCGTATCGCCCAGCGAGACTCTCACGGTCTGCCCCGGCTTGACGACGAGCGGAATGAGTTCGCTTGACGTCAGCTCGTACTCTCGCCAGGGGCCCAGATCCGGTGAAAGACGCACCGCTCCCGGGGACACCCGTTCGAAAGCAAACGCACCAGTCTCGTCGGTCGCCGCGTAATATTGAGGAAAGAAATCCGGTTCGCTCGGGGTTCCCACATGGATGGGAAACATGCGTATTGGGTAGCTGGCGACAGGTTCCCCGTTCCGGACCAACCTCCCCTCGATGCGTCCCCACGGTTGGATCGTGACATCCGGGGAAGCCGCAAGCTGTTCATGGGTTGCCTCCGCGTACCCGTCCTCATGCAGTACGACAAGCATGAACGGTTCTCTCTCGGGCGGGAATGAGTAGCGGCCGTCCGCCTTTGTTCTGCAGAGATAAGTCCAGTCGGGATCGCGCATCTTTCCATTACTCAAATAGACGTACTGCATGGGCGTGCACATAAGGACCTCAGCACCCTCCGCAGGGTGCGCGTCAGTACCGCGGACGATGCCCTCGATGTTCTTGCCCCGCTCCAAGTGGAAATCGATGGTCTTCTCTTCAGCCTCTCCGACGCGGAACATCTCGGACATCGCGGGCACATAGCCGTCCGCTTCAATCCGCACGTAGTGGCCGGTATCGGTCCGTTGGGTCAGCCATTCGTACCGTCCGCCTTCGGACTCAAAGGCACCCGACCGAGAAACAGTCGGCGTCCGGCCGGTCAGCCAATCCAACACCGGTACGACACGGAATTTGTCAATCGGTTCTCCCGTCTGCTTGTCAACCACCGTTCCGGACACTTTAATCGGCCTGGGCAGCGTCACCGTATGCTCTTCGCCGTCAGCGACAAGCGCCACCTCGTCCAACCAGGCGTATCCATCTTTGTAAAAATCGTATTCGACCGCATCGGCCGGTGCCGCGTCCCACACGACGACCCCGTTCTTATCCGTCTCTCTGGAGCGGCCGAAACCGAGGCTCATTCCGAGAAGATTTCTGTAGCCCTTGTAGTTTGCTGGATCGACGGCGACCCCCTGGATGGGAGTGCCGTACTTGTCGACTACCCGAATGCAGATGGAATGTCCGGGTTTGAGAGTGAAGGCCAGCGGTTGAACGATCTCGTCTGCAGACACCCGCCGGATTTCGGGCGATTTGCGACGCGCTTGCACGCTCACGTGCTCCGCCCCCTTTTCGCAGTTCCTCAACTCGAATCGTCCATCTTTGTTTGTCCGGGTTGACTTCATCGCGCAGCCCCCACCACCGAGTTGAACGAGGGCTCCCGCGATGGGGCTCCCGTTCTCGTCGCGCACCACTCCTGAAACCGTTATCCCCCGTTTCACAACCATGACCGAACTGAGATCGCGCAGAGCCTTTACAGGAGGTACAGGGACAGTGTTCCAGACATCTGTGTTGACGTAGTCGGGGTGTTTCAGGTTCATCCAGAGACCGTCGATGTTCTCGGGAAGTATGTCGCTGCGCCATCGCCCATCGGCGTCGGTGGTGGCGTACTGCTCCTCCCCGATATTGCGCTTGATCTTTCCTTCCTCACCGGTGAGTAAGAGGTAGACCTTTACACCTTCTACCGGTTCACCATCCTCGTTGATCACCGTGCCGCCAATAGAGGTTCCTTCTTGCAACGGGAAGACAAACTGCTCGGGGACGACTTCATGTTTGGGCGGGAAATCCCTGTTCTCCCACCCGGCTAAAACGGGCACATATCCCGCTGCTTCGACAGCGATCCCCACGTACTCTGGCTGCGGCTGCGGTACGCGGATTACGCATTGCCCCTGATCGTCCGTGGTAAACTTCTCTCTGCTTTCTCCTTTGCGCGTCCAGAATCGAGCCTTTACCTGTGCACCTGCGACATGCTGCTGCGTGGTTCCGTCGATGACGCGCACCGTGAGAGGTCGCACCTCTGCTGACTCCTGCGGTTCGTCTGGCCGGGCGACTGGTACCCCGCCTACGATACAAGACGGTAGCGTCCATAGCAGGAGTGCCAGTATCCAGCCGCAAGAGCGAAGACCGTGAGCAACGTTTCTACGATTACGTGGTCGCATCGTTCCGTCCCTTTCCCCTCAAAGGCAAGCCCACTACCCGTTATATGGTCTCCACATAGCACTTGACTATCCGGCGATTTCCACATGTATGACTAAGCGGCGCACACGTTATCCGTGAAAACCGTCCCACAAAAATGGGTTACACCGCTGTTGATATGTATCACCCGCGTTGTATGCGCTATATATCTCGATATGTAATGTTAATCAGGTAGGAAAATGATCAAAATAAGCCGGAAACCCGGTCGCAGAACGGCCTGGCCGCACGACTGAAGGCGCCCCGCTGGTCCAGTCAAGGCGCGTTCGTCGGCCTATGCCCCCTTTCCCCCCGCTTGTGGCCCATCCCATCAGCATGCCACCTATATCGTGGCACAGTTTGCCCTGATGAGTCAAGCTGAACGTGTGGGGCGTCGTCTGGGCGAAACACCGTTTCTCATGAGGACATGGCTGAAATCCGAGGTGCGGTCGGGCGAAACCGCCAAATCGCCATCAATAGCTCGCGTCTGAACAGATTTGATCGTAATGATAGTCTAACCGGTTTATCGCGACTATCGCTACCCAGAGCAGTGCCGCGTATAATACGCCTATCTTTGACGGCCAGATGGTGACAATTCCGACGACTGTGATGAGGACAACAAGGCTGGTCATCTTCTCATGGAGGTTTCGGATGTGGAACGCTTCCCGACATCCTGCCGGTGTCAATCTCATATGGTGCCGTATCTTCAACGACGCAATGGCGACGATGAGAAGCGCAACCGGTGCGAAGATGACGATTCGTGCTATCGGCCAGGAGTATTGGTCGATCTTCGTTGTATCGTAGAAGCCCAGGAATCCCCCGAGCTGCATGGACCCGCCACGGAACAGTATGTACAACAACGAGGCTGCCGTGAGTATCAAGCAGATACCTCGATATCTCTCCTGCAAGATTCCAGGTTTGAGTTCTGTCTCCGGAGCCATGATAGGAGTTCTATCGGGATGATGTGCTCTGTCCACTTCTCGATTAGCCCAGTACAGCACAACGACATAGAGACAGCCGAGCAAGAACCCTGCTGTCAGCTCCCACATTTTCCACCAGTCGATGTACTTAGGGGCACACTCATAGCCGAGACACCACGCGGCGGCCAAGGCAAAGGCGATTCCGAACCCGACGCCTAGAATGGAGCCTGCCCCCATCGTCGGTTTGTCTTTCTGCAGCTTTGCCACTACAAGCGCGCCCAACCACCACATCAGGACCATGAAATTCTGCGTGTTGGTATACACCGTCCTCACGGAATCTGGACAGTTCTCCGCCGTGTAGAACTCGGGGCTGTAGTGAGGGAAGAACAATGAAGGAAATCGCCTGACCAACAGCCAGCCGATGGCAGCGAACCCCAGCGGTATGAGGATTCGCGTACACCAGTTCTTTATAGACGTCTTTCTCCTGAGGGCCCATCCCAGGAAGATGCCTCCCGGAGCTGCCCACGATGCGCCAGCGATCATGAGCCACATATATCCTTGCCATCGGGCGAGTTCCAGGAAGCTCGTCGTCTTCCCCATGACCTCGATCTCTTTCCCCACAGTAAACCGTCCCATGATCCATGAGATGTACTGCCCGTAGCCGAGCTCGCCGCCAAGTGCGATACCAAGTCCGAGCCAGAACACGACCGATCGGCTGTCTATCCCTCTCCGGTAACACAGGTAGTACCAGAGGAGCGCCCACGTCATTCCCGGCACGACGGTTCCGTCAATGCCGCCCCACCCGCTCGAGCCGCGAATCGCCCATGTGATTGCGCCAACACTTCCAAACAACAACGTGGGGAGTCCCAGATTAACGATGAAAGCGTGTGTCGAATCCCACGCGGCACTCGCTCTTCGATAGTGCTCGTACCTCAGTGTATCCGCGATATCCATCACAGTTCTGCTGATTGCTCCTTAGAGTTTGTAACGCGTGTCAATAAATGGGTCCTCTGAGGCTGTTGGGAAAGCAGATTCTTCGCTTCGCTCAGAATGCCATCCAATCTCGTCGAGAAAGTCTTTCAACAAACCAGCTGTCCCCCTCTTGCCCGCGCCCGCGCTTCCTGGATTCCCGCCTCCGCGGGAATGACGTCAAAAGGGGCGCGGGAATGACGTCACGGAGCGCCACGGTTGCCGCGAACGGTCCACTGTGCGCTCCTGTCAGACGTCGGCCGATGGTAGAGACGCCCGCAACCGTATCTCTGGGAGGGCTCGGCTCCTGCCGGGCCGCCAATCGTCTCCGCGTGCCATCGTTAAGGGCCCTCTGCTTCGCCCAAATCTCTCAGCAGACGATTTGTCACCGAGGTCATAACGGTCGGATACAACTGGTTATTCACGACTTGAAAGCGATTCACTTTATGGGATCGTGGTTCTTCACCGTAGACGACGTTGGCCTGGCCGTCAACAGAGAGCGAAACCGGAGCATAGGTGAAAACCTCGACAACGTTCGTGTTGTGTTTCACGGTACCGGCCGGTACGGCCAGCCATTCGCCGTCACGTCGCACGATCGAGCGGTCGGCGATCTCTGTGAAGACCGCGCAACACCACAGATTTCGTTTCCCGGACAAGACGCGTTTTCTGGTTTCTTCGTTAACCTGGTGACCCAAATACGCTATATGATCCGACGTCCCCTTCTCTAAAGCATAAATGAAGTAATTCAACACAGGACAGGAAACGTTTCTCAACAGATCGGCGTGATTCGCCTGCCAGAACGACGCGTTTCCCTCGTTTTGCCGTGGTCCTCCGTCAAAACATGGCACCCACCAGATCGGAAGCCCGGAATTCATCACTCGTATGTACGCATAGGGATCCAGTTTCACATTGTACTCTTGGAACGCCGATTGCGCATCGCCGATGAACATCACCAACTTTGCCACCTTTCGCCTGAAGAGGTGGGGCTCTCTATTCAGTGCGGCAGCCACGTCACGGACGCTTCCCACCGTGATGATGGTCACCGGTTCTTTCGACCCCTTGAGGGTATCAAGTATCAACATTACACCTTTCTGGTACTCCGGATCTTGATCCGCCGCCGTGTCGTCAGGTGTCTTCAACGGGTCGGCTAGCCCGTTGGCCCAGGGGATATCCCTTCCAGTCAGATGGTTCAGTTGTTCAACAGGTATCCTCCCGGGTTTCTTGTCCTGCTTCCTGCCCTGGTCAAGGATTATCGCTTTGATGCCAAACTCCAGGATTGCATAGATCGTCGCGATGTCAAAATGATCGTCAGGATCGTCGTGAGGATGGAACAGGTCGGAGCAGTAAATCACCGGTATTGTCTTGGGCGGCGGTTCGGCCCATGATACGCCCGGTAGCGAAAACGCAACCAGAATGAGGATCAACAGAAAGGTTTTGCTTCGCACGCTTGTCGCGTTTCTCCCAACGCCACAGCCCACCTGCAATTCGAGGATGCCTGCGGGAAAACCAACCCGAAGCTGGTCATCTAATCGGAGCGCTCCGGCTCTATCCACGTCTGGGCGTCGGCTCCTTCGCCCGTTACGGGGAACGCGCTGATACGCAGTCGTGCCGCGCCCATTGGAATCAGCGTGATCGTCTCTACGGGTTGGTCTGACTTGACGGGACTATCCTGCAACTCAGCCACCAATCCGTGTTTGTCGAGTTGCCATTGGGGAATCCGTTTTCCCTTCGCCCGGATCTCGATCGGCGTACCTTCGTGGGTGAACGGCATATCGTTCGACGGCCAGTCCCGTTTGACCACCTGGAACGAGCCGGCGGGATTCGTCTCATCGAGCACCAACCCGTAGTTCCACGGTGTCGTTGGCAATATTTCCCATGCAGGCCATTTGCCCGATCCGCCGCTACGCACGTACTTCTCGCCGATTCTGAGCGAGTAGGTCAGAGGACCCCTATCGACTGACACGCTGTTATGGTTTTCCTCCCAGCGACGGAGAGCAATCATCATCGGGAGGTCGAGGCGTACCGTGTCACCGTTCCGCCACAGTCGAGCAATCCGGATGTAGCGTCCGGCACTCCCTTTTACCGGTGAGCGCTCACCGTCCACGCTCACCGCAGCCCCCGAGCACCAGCCCGGCACGCGAAGATACAGCGGGAACCGTGCCGGCCTGCTGGTGCTCACGGTGAACGTGACCTGCTCCCCGAACGGATAGCGCGTGCGCTCCTCGATCGTTACCGTCTCGGCACCGCTGACTGTTGCCGATACCCGGCTGGCACTGTAGAGCACGGCGGCCAACCCGTCGTCGGGTGTGGCAAACCAGAGGTGCTGGGCGTAGTAAGGCCACGCGTGGCCCCAATTATGCTGACAGCAGCGGTGATCATGCGGGTTCATGTGGAACATCGGGCCACCGTTCTGCACGCCCGGACTCTTGTCCTTGCGGTCGGAGACCGCCATGTTCGGCGCGGTCAAGTACCGCAAAGCTTTCAGGTCCGCACTCAGCGCCGCCGGAAGTGAGTTGAAGGCGACGTCCTCGCAACGGTCCGCCCAGAGAGGATCACCGGTGATCCACGTGAGCGTCTCGCAGGACAGCATCATCTCGACCATGCCGCACGTCTCAACAGCTTGCCTCGGATCGGTGCGACCGGGCCGGGCGTTCTCATCGGCACCGAACATTCCGCCCGGAACCTGACCGTATGTTCCGCGCACCTTGTCATAGTTGCGGTACGAGGCCTTCAGGTCATCCGGACGCTTGGAGAGAATCCAGTAGGTGGTCGGTTCGCCGAACGCTTGAGCGATGTTGACGTTGTGCCAATTGATGACGTCTTCATCCCAGCGTGCGGCGTTTCTGTGCGTCTTCCGGGCAAGGTCGAGCAGCCATGTCTCGCCGGTACGGTTGTATAGCCAGAGGATGCTGTAGAGTTGATCGCCGGCGCGTATCTTATCCCAGTAGTCGGGAAGGAATTGCTCGGCGGGGATCCCAGAGAGATGTTTGAAGTACTTGACCATCAACTGGAGCACACGCTCATCGCCGGTGTAATCGTAGTAGTCCTGGAGGCAGAACAGCATGATCATGTTCGGCCACAGGTCGGGATTCCCATCGAGTCGAGTGCGGTTGGACTCCGGGCCGAACCAGCCATCCGGCTGCTGACTCTTGATCGCCTGCTCAATCCAGGTTTTGGCTTCCTCAAGCAAGACCTCGTTGCGCAGGACGAAGGCCAGGTTAGCATACCCTTTCAGCCAGTACGGCACTTCCTCCCAGCCATGCGGACCGGCCTTGGGGTTTATCCAAGCGTTGTCCTCCTTACGAAGGAACCGACTGATCTCGGCGAGATGGCCGGTGAAACCTGCCGCCTCGAGTTCGAGCATTTTTCGCAGCCACCCATGTGGTTCGATAGCGCGGATAGGCAGTTTGATCAAAGGATTCGGCTGTAAGGGATCGCGGTTACTCAGGTAGAATTCGTTACGTTTCGTGGTGGGAGGGCCCTCGACGACGCTGACTCCGTCCTCAGACTGATCAGGAATGACCGAACCACACAGCATCATCGCACAGGCCACAGCACATTTCTTCAGCATAAGAGACTTCTCCTTGGTTCATTGGTTCCGAGTTGAGCCACCCAATCGCCCCGGAAAACACCATACCATGAGCAAGCTAATCGCGCAAGCGAACACGCGTCATAGGATCTGTCCTCAGCGGGTGGGACTCCAGCGAGTGGCCGCGCTTCCTCGACGGCGCTTCATAGAGAATCTCATTCGTTGCCGTGCACAACCACGTTTCCGTCCTCATCGCCTTCAACCAGGATACGCCGGTTCTCACCGCGCAACAGGTTGTTCTTCACCACGATCCCCGTCGCCTTGCGTGCATCAATGCGTATCGCCGCGACCTGGCCGTCCGTGGTGTAGAGGATGTTGTTGGCGATGAGGTAGTCCTCTGTGGACGAGTTGGTCGGGTCGTGGAGTGCGTCGTTCACCGTGATGTTGGCGTTCCAGACCTGGTGCGGTTGCTCGCCGTTCGGTTTGCGCCCATTACGGTCGAACACGTTCCCCGTGATGACGAGACCGGTGCAGTCGGGTGCCCAGAGCCCTTCCCGGCCGCTGTTAGCCACCACGTTGCCTTCCAACGTGCAATGGCGCGAACCGCGCTCGATGGTCACGCCCCGCGAGCCGTTGTCACGAATAACGTTGTCCGAGGCCAGGACATCCTCGCATGTCTCCACGAAGTAGCCGCCCATCTGCGAGCCGTACACCTTGTTGTGGACGAACTGGCCCTGCCGGCATTTGTAGAAATGGGTGCCGTCCGAGCGGGACTTCTCCAGGCGGCAACCGCGGACGACAAAATCCTGGACGTGAAAAAAGGCGATCAGCCCCTGATCTTCACGGACGCTGCCCTTCTCGGGCCCGGCCTCCTCGCTGAGGTAGTCGCCGTACCGGTTACAGCAATGGTCGATCACCACGTCGGTGACCCAGATGTCGCGCGCGGGATGTTTCGAGTCACCGAAGACCCCGATCCCATTACTGGAAAGATCGTGGATATGCATGTCCCGGATGCGGATGTCCTCCGACCGGCCGGTGAGGTAAATGCCACGGATGTTAACACCTTCGGACCAGACGTCGTTGCGACCGGCGATCTCGCCCCCGAGTATGCGGACGCCGACGACATCCTGGCCCAGAAATGCCTGCCCGTCCTTGTTGCGATGCTCATCGAGGCGGAAGACGGCCCCGTACATGAATATGGTGAGATGCGACCGGAGTAGCAATCCGGATTCGTCGAGCAGGTATACCATCGGGGGGAATACCAACGTGCGGCCGTCGCGTGCGGCGGCGTCAATCGCCTTCTGGAGTCCGGTCTGGTAACTGACGGACCCATCGGTCACATACCCGTCGGGCAGAAAATCGGCCACCGAGATCGTGTGCCCACGAGAATCCATAGAGTTGTCTCCTGTCTCCTGAAGCGAGATCGAACCGCTTTGGGAACTGTTTCCCCCTATGAAAATCGCCCCGGCAAGTAAAAACACAACCCAGACCATGGTTCTTTCACACCGTTTGGATATGGTTTCCTTACGCCAAAGGAAACGCCGGGGAGGATCCGGTGCATTCATCCGCGTTTCGTTCCGTGTCCACTCGTGTGTTATATTGCGTCTTACTTTCTAATGCTCTCCAGTCCGCATTTCCCCTTCGCCAATAATCATGGAAGCACTTCTGTTTCCAAGATTTCTTTCTCTCCTGAACAACATGTATCAAGATGGTGGAGCAAGAAATAAATGCATTCAAAAAAGGTTATGTACCGATATGATATGAGCCTAATGTTGAATCAAGAATATCACATCAAAACTCATTCAATCCCGACTATGGCTTTTATATACTGCAAACGATCAAACATCTCCGGTTGATCGGATTCAAGCCGGCTGAGCTTTCCCCGGAAAGAGTCTAAGGATTCAAAACTCTGCTTTTTCATCCACGCCTGTAGGTCTTCTAGTATCTGTCCGATGCGCTCTAATCCATTGTGATAGAGCGTTGAACAAACCTGGACTGTTTTTGCCCCTGCCAGGACAAGTTTGATGACACCCGCACCATCATGAACGCCGGTGGATGCAGAAAGATCGCATTGCATTATAGCGGAAAGCAAAGCGATCCAGCGAATGGGTAAAGAAATCTCATCGGGCGAGCTATACCGGGAGCCAGGCACTAGTTCCATTTTATCGATATCGAAGTCCACCTGGTAGAATCGGTTAAACAATACCAGCCCTTGAACTCCTCGCTGGACCAGACCTTGCGTAAAGTGAGCCAGTGAAGAAAAGTAAGGTCCGAGCTTGATCGCAATGGGGATTGTTACCTGCTGCTTAATTCGTTCCACAATATCATAATACACTGACTCGACATCTTCGCTATCACGTTTGGGATCGGTGGTAACAAAGGCAATGTTAAGTTCCAGCCCGTCGGCGCCGCTATTCTCTAACTTCTTGGCATATTCGATCCACCAGCTAGAGGAGATACAGTTCAAACTAGCAATCAGTGGGATAGAAACAACCTTTTTTGCATCTTCAATTAGATTCAAATACTCGGTGGGGCCCAGCTGCATCCCATAATTTCTGATGTAATCACGTGCTTCGCTATGCCAGGAAGGACCAATATACTGTTCAATTTCCTGTGTTTCCGCAACCAACTGCTCTTCAAATAAGGATTTAAGTACAATGCATCCAGCACCAGCATCGACAAGTTTGCGAATACTATCCACGGATTTAGATAGACCGCAACTGGCTACGATAATCGGGTTCTTAAGCTTCAGTCCCATGTAGGTTGTTCTTATATCCATGATGCCTCCAAGTTAATAGATACCAGGTTGATGACCCAGGATCATATCCTAAATCATGCACTTACCAATATAACGGTTTCGCGCTGAGCAGCGCTTCTCGATCCACCGTCATTGTACGCCCACTCTGGTCTGATTATCAAACTTGATCCTCATCGTTCTTCTTCGCGTCCGCTCCAGCACGAGGTTAGGCGCCGGCAGTCTTCAGCCTCTTGAAGTAGACCATCTCTGGATCCCCTTCATCCAGGTTCTCGATCCGGCCTGACGGTTGATAACCGAGCTTTTCAAGCAGCTTCCGCATGGGCTGGTTCGATTCGTTAGTCGAGGTGAAGAGTTTGTCAGTGCGGCACAAAGACTCGATGTGCCGCATGAGTTTTGCGCCGATGCCCTTCCGGCGTCGCTCCGGGTGCACGCATAGCATGGAAACGAAGGCGTTGCCATAGAAGGAGTACTCAAGTACGGCATAAGCAACAACGGCGCCGCCTTGCTCGTACACATGGCACTGGCCATTCCCGATGGAGCTGCGTACGAATTGATCACGCCCTGGATCGATCCTGGCTACATGATCGAAATGGCTGATCTGTTCCGCGTCGGCTAGATTCGCAAGCCTTATACCTTCCATTTCGCTTATCACCGGCGCCCAACGTCACGCGCATCGGCGGTGTCAGTCCGTATGCACGCCACTGGTTTGGTCATGATCACGTTTTCTAGTACATACGAGCAGCCTCGTAGACCGCGAAGCTTTTGATGACCGGTTCGTCCACCGCCTCAGTCACGCGCAACCGCAACGCTTCCACGGTGACCGTAACGATGACATCGATGCGCTTGTACCCGATCGATGTCCCGTCCACCAGCTTCTTCCACTCACCGTCGATCAGCCCGTCTACCTCGTACGCCCGCACGATCTGCCCGTAACGAATATCCTCCATGGTGATGATATGATTGACGGGAGTAGGCTTCGGAAAGCGCAGTTCCAGTGTCCGCCCTGTTCCCGACGTCTCCCCCTTTTTGTTCTCGTAGATACTGCGAATCGCGTCGCCGAACTCCCTGTACCGTCTGACGTGCGATTCAGGGATGCGACCGGTCGTGTCCGGCGTGGCGTTGAGCAGCAGCACACCACCCCGTCCTACCGACGCATAGTAGATGTCCATGAGCTGATGTAGCGATTTCATCATATGGTCCGTGTTGGGTGCCCAGAACCACTTGTGGTCGAGCAAGGTGGTGTCCATCTCCATCGGCAGCCAGACGTCACCGTCCGGATCGCTGTGCTTCGCGGTCGAGACGCCGGTGAGCGCATCCTCCTTCTTGACCGTCTGCCAGGCCGGGTAGGGCGAGATGCCTCTCTCGTTGCCCACCCATCGGAGCGTGGTTTGAGGCCCTTGCAAAATCATGGCTTTGGGAGCGTACTTCTCGAAAATGTCCCCAAGCTCGATCACACAACTGCCGTCCAACCAGATCTCAGAGACTTCACCGTATCGACTCAACACTTCCGTCCACTGTTGACGCAGGACCTTGCTGTAGGCTGCCTGTTTCGCCGGATCGTCGGTACGGCCGCCGCTGCCGATACCGGCTCCCCATTGTTTGTCACCGGGGTACACGTAGACACCGAGTTTCAAGCCGTACTTTCTGCAGCTCGCGGCGAGCTCCGCCAACACGTCGCCCGTACCGTTCTTGTACGGCGTGTTCTTGATGCTGTAATCGGTGGTCTCGGTCTGCCACCAGCAGAACCCACCCGTGTGTTTCGCGACAAACAGAATCTGTTGTGCGCCAAACGATTTTGCCACCTCGCACCACTGGTCGGTGTCCAATTCTGTCGGGTTTATCTGGTTCAGCGGTGTGGAATGATCGTCGTACTCGCGTCCCTGCCACGTGCAGGGGTCCAGACAGAGGAACATCTCGATCTCCA
>Ga0180433_10001839_pt1 | contig 34542 bp, 37 predicted proteins | sample SS_ome_8_FD_132980 | JGI IMG/M metagenome (GOLD analysis project Ga0180433, IMG submission 132980) | Hypersaline lake sediment archaeal communities from the Salton Sea, California, USA - SS_1_D_1 metaG | ecosystem: Environmental > Aquatic > Non-marine Saline and Alkaline > Hypersaline >...
CCCCGGTCAGGGCCAGTATGATCCCGGCCACGATGTACACGAGGTTCTGGCCTCCGTCGTTGGTGACTGTCTCGGTTGCTCCCTGTGCGATGATCTGTAGCATCCTTGCGCTCCCCTGTCTCGATTATGGTGTCCGTCCCGCCATGCGTTTGTTGATCTTCTCAGCGACCTTGAGCCATCGCTCGATCCCGGCGTAGACCTTCTTCCGTTCCGCGTCGGTGATGTTCTCGGCGCGAAGCCGCTTCCAGTACGGCGACAGCTTCCGCTGGATAAATCGCAGTTGCTTCAGTTGGGACCGCTCGCGTCCGCTGGCCTTACCCGAGGCGTCTTTCTCGCTCAGGTTCTCCAGTTGCTCGTAGAACGCTTCGATCTGCTTACTGGGCCGATGGGGCTCCCGCATGAACAGCGTGCCGATCACCGGCCAGTCTGAAGGCGTCTCCGGTCCGTTGATCCCCAGTTCAACCGTGCGGGCGGCGCGGCCGTAGAGCCCGCCCGTGTAGCTGTTGACGACGTATTCGGTCTTGGCGGGCGAGACGTCGAGCGTCTTACCGACCTTCCGCATGAGCTGCGTGGTCCAGGGCTTGTACTGGTCTTCCGGTAGCTTCCGGGCCATCGATTGCGTGACGATGGGGTTGCCCGCCCAGTCCTTGTTGGTCATAACGTCGATCACGGGACCGACCAGAGCCGGCCAGTCGGCGGGGTTGGCGTCTCTCGCGGCCTCGGTGAAGATGCGTTTGACCTCCTCGGGGTCGTCGTTGTACTTGGCATCGAGGGCCGCGACCGGGATCGACTGGAACCAGTGACCCAGTTCGAAGGGGATCGGGATACGGACAATCGTGTGAGTGCCCGGAACGCGGAAGTGGAGATATCGCGCCTTCTCACGCGGATCGAGTCGCTTGTACCATTCCTCGTCTTTGTTGCGCCACCAGAGCAGTATCGCCGGGACCGTCAGGGCGGCCAGGGCTGTCAGCGTCGTGCGGATCGGCCGTTCGCGGAACGTGCGGAGGATCTTGTCCGGCCCCTGAATGCCCGCATTGAAGAACGGGATCAGTTGGTTCAGTATCTTGGCGATGCGCCCGTGGCGTGTGAAGTTCGTCGTCACGTCCTGGGCCTGGTTCAGAGCGTAGATCGATGCGTCGAGCGATCCGGCCCCGAATCGGGCCTCTCCGTCCTTCAGGGCCGCGTCGAACTCCGCAATGCGGACCCCGGCCTCGGTGACGCCGAACAACTCGCGCATGGCATCGATGGGGTGTAGGGCCGTGCGGATTACGAAGGGTTCGACCACTTCGGCCCGTAGGTTCTGCGTGGCCTTGCGGTCGTGGAGGATCTGGGCCGACATCTTGCCGCCCATCGCCTTGAACCGTTGGGCCGCTTCGGTGCGGGCGACGTCCTTGACCACTCCCGCCGTCGCCGAGAGTGGCCCGGCCTTGGCGTGCTTGGCGAGAACGGTGAAGGTCATGGCATCGCGGACGAAGTTGCGCACCAGGCCGAACGAGGCGTTCAGGCCCGTGGCGCCCAGTCGCAGCGCTCGCGTGGCCTTGCCGAAGGTGATCGACAGGAACCAGGGCAGACTATACTGATCCAGGCCCTCCAGGACGCGGTACACGTCCGGGTCCACCTCGTAGAACTGGCGCTTGCCGTCCACGACCAGCGTGACGATGTTGTCCTTGCCGTAGTATTGCGAGGCGTTGGAGTAGACGGTCAGGATTTCGTCCCACTCCTCCATCATGCCGGAACTGATAACGTCGGCATCCAGGCCCAGCCGCTTGTGGGCGATCTTGATGATATCCCTCTTGAGTTGCTCGGCGCTGAACTGCATCGCCTTGGTCGGGGCCGGAACCTTCCAGATGACGCTTCCCATGCCCTTGCGCGTCGCCAGTTTCGCCAGCGATCGCGCGACCATCGACTTGTGGGCCGTCGAGAAGATGCGTTCGGCCTGCTGGATCATCGTCTCGAACGGGTCCATGATCTCTCGGCCTGATCCCTTGATGGCCTTGACCGCCTTGCCGACCTTGGCGATCCCCTTGCCCGTCCCGCTGGACTTCTGGACCTCGCCCTCGGCAAAGGCCCGCATGAACGGAACGTAGACCGGGTTGAGTTTCTTGATCTTCTTGAGCGCTTCGGTCTCGATCGCGCCGGATTCGTGCAGGTAGTCGAGCAGGCGGTGATTCCATTCGGTGATCTCGGTGGCGGTCTGTTCCCACTGGTCGCTCTTGTACTTGTCGTATACGTACTGGACGTCGCCCTTCATCATGCCCGGGTTGATCCCCCGCTTCCAGAGCCAGAGGGCGCGCTTGGCGACGATCCATCGCGTGAACGTCTTGATGTCCTTACGCACGGGTTCGAGGATTTCGCGGAGCCCCTTGCCGTTCCGGTTGCCCGCCAGGTCGGTCGTGTACTCCATGACGAAGTGCCGGGCCTTGGCCGCCGGCTTGTCGGCGAACGCGACGGACAGAGCGACGGGATCGTCGGACGGCTTGAGGCTCTTGACGCCCGCCTGTTTCAGTCGCACGCGCAACGGGGCCAGCTCGTCGCGGAACATCGTATCGAGCCAGAGCATCCGATGGGTGATCCGCTCCCAGATCGTCCCCTTGATCGGCTTGCGGTTGATCTGCGATTCGACGCGGGCCTCAGCGCCCTGGAACCGCCAGGCCGAGATCATCTTCTTGGTCCGGGCCAGCTTCTTGGCGACGTCGGGGTTCTCCTCGAGGTAGGTCTCGGTGAACCACTCGTAGAGGTTCGGGGCCTTCTGTTGGGCCTCCTCGCCGGTCAGATACTCGCGCGTGAACTCGGCCCACCCTTCGGACTTGTAACCGCCTGGCGGCTTCCTGTCGGCATAGAGGGCCTTGCCCATCGCCATAAGTTCATCGGCAATGGCCTTCGAACCCGGCTTCTTCGACCAACGGTCGTTGGTGTGCCAGTCGAGGTAGTGCCCGATCTCGTGCATGGCCGTGGTCAGGCTGCGCACGTCCTTCAGGCGAATGCCGACCGCGTGAGCATCGTACCAACCGGCATAGGTCCGCATCTTGTGAGTGGCCTTGCCGCGCATGGTGATGTTGAAGGCCCGCTTGGCGTAGTCGATGATCTCGCGGGCGGTCGTAACCTTGCCCTTGGGCTCCATCGAGACGCCGATCCGTGCGGCGCTGTCGGTGCCGGGGAAACCGGCCTTGCCGCCCGTGGCCTTGGGGGCCTTCTTCGGCTCGGCTTTCCGAACACCAAGCAACATCTGGTCAAACTCGATCTGCCCTGTCTTCGGAACGCCCTTGATGGGCATGACGACATAGCGACCCAGGACGCTTCTGCCCTTCTTGCCGATCATCAGGACGGGGGCCAGTTCCCGGCTGCTATCAAGGAAGACCTCCACCTTCTCGGCCCCCAGCTTGTGCAGAGCCTCCAGGCCATCGGCCAGGAGTTGCGGGTTCACGCTACCGACATTGCCCTCCGGTTCACGGATGACTACCCCGGAGATGTCGTCTTTCTTCTTGTCGAAGACAGCCGCTTTCTCCGTCGCCCGGATGTTCGCAGCGACGCGCCCCACGTCGTCAATCGTGAAGTGATGCGTTGCGTTCTCGACGTCGGGGACGATGTCCGTCCATTTCGGGAATCTGCCCTCACCCTCTGCGTACTGGACGGCTCCCTTCCTTCCTGGGTCAGTCCAACGGTACAGCCCCGGCTTGATACCGTGCGGGACGGGCGGCTTGTCAACAACGAGCAGACGGCGTCCGTCGGTGACGACGAGTTGACCTTTCGGTTCGACGTGAAACCCGACGATCGCGTAACGGGCCGACTCCTTCGGTGAAGACGGCTTGATGATCTTGAGCAACTCGGCGGCCGTCTTCGGCTTCTTGGCCTTTGGGGTCTTATCTGCCTGGACAATCTGCACGCCATAGCGCTCGCGTAATTGCTTGGCGGCCATCCTGCGAACCTGCAATGGGAACGCCTTCGCTGACGCCTGCACCATAAGCAGGAACTCGTCACTGGCGGCCTCGACTTTATCATCGGTCCATTTGAGGCTTCCGTGGAGAAGGGCTTTCTCCTTGTCGGTCAGTTCATGGTCGAGCCGTTTGCTCAGCTCGGTCTCGGCCTTCTCTCGACTCGTGCCGAAGGGCAAATCGAACGGCTTGGTCTTCAACGGCCAGATGACCGGACTTGCGTCCTGCCAGAAGCTCAACCCCTTCTTCTTGCGTTCGGCCTCTGCTGTGTCGCGGCGCTTGCTCTCAGCCAGATCCTGGCGGCCCTGTTTCTTGGCCTCGTTGACGATGGCCTGTAGTTCCTCCTCGACCTCAGCTAAGCTCCTGTTCTGGCCGATCCCCTGGCTGACCGCATTCTTGGTGCGCCGAAGAAACGGCGCGCGGTCCTGGAGCCCCTTGATGTCGCCGATGAGGTCGTCGTATTCCTTTTGGAGCCATTCCTGTTTGAGTCGCCATACCTTCCTGGCAATGTGTTCGTCCAGGCCTTTGGTGTAGAATCCGCTCAAAGGGCTGTTCGTGACGCTGAGGGCTTCGGTGTTCTTGATTAGAACCGCTTGGTCCTTCGTTGCGCCGGCGTCCATTGCCATCTTCTGCACGAGTTGAGCCAGCCGGTCCCAGACTTTGATTTTGTCGGCCTTCTTATCCAGGAGATTGTAGAGCGCCCCCAGGCGCTGCGCTTCGCTGTTGGGATTCTCGTAGGCGTCTTCCAGTTGGGCCTTATTGCGCCGCTTCTGGATCGACTGGTATTTCTTACGCCAGCTCTCTGCGTTCGCCTTGGCGTCAACATATTGGCGAGATCGCTTCTGGTAGTTGACGCTGCCGGTCTTTGACCGCTTCATGCCGGTGCGTGCCTTCTGAGCCTCCGCTTCCGACTCCTTGAACTTTTGCAGGGCCTCGTCTTCCTGCTTCGTAAGGTCATCGGTTTCGCCTCGGGTGGTCGTGCGTTCGTAGGCGGGCAAGTCGGGTCCAGGTGCGGCCTCTTGTGTGCCACCAAGTTCAGCATAATCGGCAACCAGCCGCTCCCGTGTCCGTGGCTGGATGTCCTGCTTCGTCAACCACTGGTAGAACTTGTCCATGACGCCTTGCTGGTTGGCTTCATCCAAAACGCGGTAGGTGTCAGCGGCGCGCAACTGCTCAGGCGTATCAGCCGAGACTTTCAAGATGTTCTGGAATTGCTGTTGTCCCTCGCCCGTCTTCGCTGGCTTCTTCTTGGCCTGCTCGGCGGCGGGCGGCGCCAGCCCCGCCTTGTCGAGGACTTCTACCCCCGCCCATTGGGCAAATGCCTTGCGAGCCTCTTCGCCGTAGATGTTCTCGTACTCACCGAGAAGACCGGCGATCTGGTCAGTCGTCCGGGCGATCTCACTACGCAGCTGGTCAGGCATTCGCTCGCGCTGCTTCGCTGTCAGCTTCCGGCCGGTCTCGGGATTGACGCCCGTCTTCTCGATGTCCTCCAGGAGGCTCTTGGCATGGGCAATGCTGCTGTCGTAGCCTTGGAGTTCGTTCTTCCATTCCTCGTGGCTGTAACGGACCTGCTCAATGTCCTTGGGATCAGGGTAGTGTTGCCCTGGTGCTCCCTCGCGGGTCATCGCTTCGCTGGGGGTGGGGAAGCTCTCTTTGAAATCAGGCTTCCCTACTTGGACTTCTCCCTCCTCTACTTGGACATCGTCGGCCTTTGGTTGGACTTCTTGCGGCGGTTCCGCCTTCTCCGTCGTCTCCTGAGCCACAGGAGGGGCAGGAGCTTCAGGCTTCGCGGCCTCAGCGAGCGCCGCTTGGAGGTTCTGGGCCTCGACGGTTTGGACTCCGTATTCATCGCGCATGCCCTCCGCACCGCGCAAAGGTTGGGTCTCGAGTTGCGTCTTGATCTGGAGGCCAGCGCCGCCAGGTCCGATCTCGGGCGGCTTGGGCGCGGCGACGTCGGTCTTGGGTCCGGTCTCCGGGGGTGTCGTCTCAGCCTTCTGCGTAGCCGTCTCTACTGCCGTCTGCCCCACCGATCCGGCCAAGCCGAGCAAACCACCGGCCGTCAGACCACCGAGGCCCGCCTGTCCTACGCGCGAGACGTCCTTACCCAGTTCGATTCGGTCGCCGTGCATGGTCGCAGCGCCGATGCTCACCGTCTCCTGAAGGGCCTCTTCGAGCCCTTCGTTGACCGCCTTGCCGACCTGGCCGAGGCTGGCCTTGCCGACTTCCCGGCCGAGCTTGCCCATGGCGCGGTCTCTGGCTGCCTGTTTGATGGCCCGCAGCGACTCGCGGCTTATCCCCTTGCCGATCTTCAGGGCCTCATCGGCCTGCATGCGCTCGATGAAGCCGTTGATCGTACCGACAATCAGACGCTCCGTCTGGGCCAGGTCTTCGGACGCCCCGGCGTTGATGGCTTCCTGGTAGGCTGCTTCACCTTCAGCCATGGCGCCCACGGCCCAGGCACCGAGCCCGCCCGTCGTCGCCCCGGCCGCTGTAGCTGCTGCCATCAGGGGCAAGGTCTCGAATGTCGTGTTGGCGATGTAGCCCCAGACGCCCTCCTTGCGCGGACGCAAAGATTCCATCTGGGCCTCGTCGTAGATCAGCTTGGCGAGGTCTTGGGCCGATCCAGCCTTCTCGGACAGGGCCGGAAGGTCCGTCGCCTGAGCTTCACGTGGGTAGATCATGCGGGTAATCGGATGTCTGGCAATCTTCTTACCGATCGCGCCCAGCGTGCCCGGTCCAGAGGCAACGGTGCGCAGGCCGCCCCGCGTCAGGGCGTTATCGACTTCGGCCCGCCAGGTCGGCCCCTGGGTCTGGGTCGCGGCGGCGGGTCGTGTAACGCCGGGGATCGGCTGCGCTTCGGCCAGTGCCCGGTCGAAAAGGTCTCTCGGGACGCGGCCTGTCTGAGGCCCTGAGACCGGCTGTGAGGCCCAAACGTCTTGGGGGCCGTAGATGTCCACCCCAGGACTTTCTAGGCGTCTCGTGGGGAATCGAGGGGCTTCCTGAGGCTCTGGGGCTACTCCTGAACCGAGGAAGCTCTCGGCAATGCCCGGCCACTGCGCTACGGGCGGGCCGGCGGGGGGCGTAGAAACAACGTCAAAGCCGTCTGGAATGGCTGGGGTGGAGATAATGTCAAACCCTTCCGGAACAGTCGGCGGCGCTGTGGCGACAACCTCGAAACCCTCTGGTATCCTCGCTACTGCACTGGAACCCATTTGCCACCCCGCATCACTTTCTTTTCGCCGGTTTTTTTGTTCTCGATAACAGTTCCCTCGGCCAGTGGTTGGGACCGTTCCGGCACCAGGGGCGCTGTGGCGAGGCTTGGGCGTTTCGGTTCTGAGGTCTTCGTCGGGTAAGGCAGTTGGCCCGGTTCGGGCTCATAGTGCGGCGGTCCGGTCTGCTCGGCCGGTGCTTGGTCTCGCTCGGCGATCCTCTTGGCGATTTTCGTGCGCATACCGTAGAGGCCCTTGATATCGTCGTCCTCGAACAGTCCGACCCCATGCCTGAGCAGGTCGCTGAGCAGGTCGTCCGTCTGCTGCAAGGCAATCAGATCCCGGTCGCCTGCGACCTCCAGCCGCTTGGTATCGGCCTCGATCCTCTGCTTGTTGAGGGGATGCATCTCGGCATCGCGCGTCTCGGCGGCGGCTTCGCGCTGCTGCCCCGGCGTCGGCAGGGCCGTCTCGCCCCGTCGCGCCATCACCTGCTGCTGGAGGGGCGACAGTTGCGGCGCGGCCCCGGGTCCGACCAGACGGTCGACGAACCCCAGAATCCCGCCCCGCTGCTGCGGCGCCATCGACTCGACCAGGAACCGTTCGGCGTTCTCCGGGCCTTTCCCATCGGGGTCTTGCAGGATCAGTCCCATCGCGTGCTGATCGATCTCGCGTTGGCGGCGAACCTCCTTGATCTCGCTGATCCGGTTGGCGAGTGCCTGGAATCGGTCAGAGGTTTCCCCGAGTGCCCTGCTGCCGTCCCCTACTGTCGTAATGCCCATCGTCTCTGCCTTTCTTGTGACTACATGCCCGGCATCTTGCCCATAGCGTTCGATGCGCCAGATATCCCGCCCTGGATGGCATTCCTCAGGGTCTCGTTTACAGCAACGTATTTCGCAAAATCGCTCGGTTGCTGCGTCGCCACCATCGGAGCGCCGAACGTCATCCCGGCCAGTTGCGGTTGGGTCTCGTATCGGAACGTGATCGGGTCCATCTTGTTGAGGTACTCGGCCTCGAGCTTCGCCCCTTCGATCCCTCTGAGGATGTCCCCGACGCGCGTCCCGGCCTGGACCTGGTTCAGGAGCGTCCCCTGGCGCTGGCTGTCGAGGCTCTGGAGTTGGGTAATCGCCTGCTGCTTCTCGGCCCGAGCCTGCTGGAGGAACGGCACGGCGGCGGCCATCATGCGCTCCTGCGTCCCGGTCACGCTTCTGCCCAGGACGTCGCGCCCGGCCGAGGAGGATACCGAGTTGACCCCGCCCATGATGTTACCCCGCTGGAGCCGGTTGGCCTCCAGTTGACCGTAGTCGGCGATCTGATCAACGACGGCGCGGTATTCCGGTAGCTGGGTCGGGTCCGTAGACTGCGTAGCGAACTGCGTGGCCGTGTCGAGTGCGGTGGTGTAGGCCTGGGAAGGCCCCTCCTGCATGTAGCCCTGCACGAGCTTCTGGGCCAGTTCGGTCAACGGGTCGATGCCCGCCACTTGGCGCTCGGGAAAGTCGGGCGGCGCTTCGGTCGCTCGCTCGGTCAGGAGCTTGAGCGCCGGCCGGTACTCTTTCGGTACTTTCGTCTCGATCTTGGTGTCGAAGAATCCCATAGTTTTCCACCTTCTACACAGACACCCAATTCGTGCCGTCGTAGGCCCGGTACGTCACGGCCGACCCGGCGGCCAGTGTGACCGAGGTATTGGCCCCACTGCCCAGGTCGTCATCGACGTTCGGGAATATCTGGAGCGTTTCGGCCCCGTTGTTGATAATCGTTTGCCAGGCCCCCGCCTGCGCCTTGCGCATCGTCACGACGTCGTTGGCGTTGGCGCAGGTCGCTATCTCGTTGACGTTGGCGCTCAGAACTTGCTGGCCCTGGCTCTGGATCGTTGACGCCGTGATTCCCGCCTTGGTCGTTCTCTCCCCCGCCGTCCGCACGATGTCGTAGAACCGCTGGAACTCCTCGAAGAACAGACGCAGAACGCGCTTGAGGCTCGCCATGTCCTTGGCGGCCTCCAGTTCGGTGCGCGGGATGCGAAAGCTCTTGGGCAGTTCACTCATCAGCGTAACCCGTCCAACTCGAAATCAACGATATAGGCCCCGATGAACTCGAAGTAGCCAGTCGATTCGATCTTGAATTCGAAGTGCTTGGCCCGCGCGTCGCAATCCAGATGGACCTGGACGTAGTCGGCGCTGGCGTCGTCGCCAACCAGTGTTGCCGAGCCCAGATCGGTCCAGGCCTGCTCACCATCGCGCCGGACGTAGACGTCGATAGAGACGTCCGTCTCCCGGTTGAAGACCAGATCGATCCCCTGGCTGATGCGTTTGAACATCGCCAGGTGCTTGCTCGGCTCGACGAGTCCGACGTCGAAGATCAGCGTCCGCGTCATGGAACTGCCCGCGTCGTTGCTGGCCTGGTCGAACTCGTAGGTGTAGCCGCTGTAGTTGCTGGCCAGGACGAGGTTGAATCCCAGGCTGTTGGCCGCGGCGTCCCAGACCAGCCAGGCGGCCCCCCACTCGTCGTAGGTGTCATAGGGCAGCGTGTCCCAGGTGTAGACCGTCTGGCGCGAGTAGATCCCGAACGCCGAGACGGGTATCTCATGGATGACGACGGCTTGCGTGTACGGGTCGATCTCCAGGACCGTGTCGTTCGTCTCGGAGTCGGCCGAGGGGACGGCAAAGAGCAGGCGGTCCAGTTCCTCGTAGTAGACGGCCTGGCTCAGATCGACGGCGTCCTGGTTCAGGCTCTTGAGCGTCTTGGCCGCGTGCGGACTGGTGATCGGCGTTGCCCCATTCAAGGCCCGGATCGTCAAGTCGTTCGCCAGCCAGAGCAGGTTGCCCTCCCGGTCGGTCACGAGCGTATCGCTGGCGACGCACCCGGCTCGAATCTTCTCGATGGCGAAGTACCAGGGCGTGTCGGTCGTGGTCAGCCAGGCCCGCACCATGCGTTTCTCGGCCGCGATGATGAAGTAGTCATCGATGTCCGCGAAGCCCATCACGAACCCGCAGGCGTCATCGATATCCTTGTACCCGGCGTCACCGGCCCCGTCGGTGTCGAACGTGTCGGCGTTGGCGTCACTGTACCGGACGCGCCGCGCGTGGACGGTGCCGTCTTCGGTGGTGTAGCCGAGCCAGAGGTAGCCTTCGGTACTGCCAACATGCTTGGCCTTGGTCAGGTAGACGCCCGTCGAGACCAGGACGCCCGACGCGCTGCCCAGGTCGGCGAAGCTGTTGCTCACGCTGGTGTGCGAGTCCCACTTCTGGACGAGGTCGTCGCCGTTGGTCGCATAGACGCAATCCTGATGCGTCACTATCGACCAGCGCGTCACGTTGGCCGGGGTGGTCACGGTGAACTTGACGGTCATCGTCGCCGCCGTGTTGTTCCAGAGCAGGATGTGGTAGGCCGTCGCCAGGAGCAGGTACTCGGTCGCGTTGGCCTCGTTGACGTAGCGATGGTACTTCAGGACCGGAGTGATCCCCACGAACACGTTCCCGTCGGCCGTGGCGTCGGAAACGGTCTCCGAGACGACGATGTCGGTGTTGGCCCCGTTCTTGGTTGCCGAGACGAGCGTATAGAGCGCGTCGTTGCCGGTCGAGCCGTTGATTCTGATCTGAGAGCTGTCGGCATTGGCGTTGATCGTGGTGGCGTGGTCGCCGCTGATGGTGAACGTCTTGGACCCGGTATCGACCGCCGTCACCGCGTAGACGTACTTCGGCGGCGCGATCTGCACGCTGTCGCTGTCATACAGGGACGGCAGGCGTCCCCGGCACGCGCGGTACTCCCCGTACCGTTCGCGGACGTTCCGGGAGTCGCGCGAGATGAACGCCTGGGTCAGGAGCATCTTGTTCGTATGCTCACCGACCCCGTACTTCGGAGATGTCAGAGCGAATCCGGGCATGGTTACTTGACGTACCCCACGAGCTTCATCGTGATGGTAATGCTGTTAACGTTGGCAGCGACCTGGACAACGCCGCTGCTGTCGGTGATGCAGGACAGGTAGCGCACCTTGTTGGCGTCCACTCGGCAGGCGGCCGTGCCGTTGGTGTTGCCGTCGGTCCCGTGGTACGTAGTCGTCGCGCTACCGTACCCCTTGGGCTTGACGACGAAGTACCCGGCCCCGCTGGCCTGGACTTCCAGGAACACAAAGGCCGAATTGCTGCCCACGTAGGACGAGAGGTCGAGGTCTTCCCAAGTGTTCGCGGCGGTCATCGTGGCATTGAGGACCGTAGAGCCGTCGGCCGTCAGGGTCGAGGCCGCCGCGACCTGGTCATCGACGTACTTCTTGTTGGCGATCATCGCGTCGGTGGTCGGCGCTCCGCTGGTCGCCAGGACCGAGGCGTCGGGGATCTGGAGGACGTCGCCCGTCGTCGCTTTGATGAGGTCAACCGTTCCCGTCCCGGCGTTGTCAACCGCCGTCAGGTAGGTATCGTTCGCCAGGACGCCGAGCAGTGCCGCCGAGGTCAGGTTCACCTTGCCAACACTGGTCAGTTGGATTTCGTTCTCGTCTTCGTCGGTGAAGTGCAGTTCGGCCTTGCTCGATACGTCCTTGGTGAACAGAACCCCCTCGTTCTCCGGGACGCTTGAGACGGTGTTCGGTCCCTGGAATGTGACCCATCGATGCTTGCCGCAATCGGCCGCGTCGTAGGTGCTGGCCGCCGAGGCCGACCAGTAGTGATCGACGGTGATCCGCTCTTGGATCGCCGCCTTGATCTCCCGCATCCGGTCGTCGCCTTCGCGTGGATCGTCTGACGCGCCCGGCGTGTCCGTCCGGTAGGTATAGGTGAAGCCCGCTGCCATCGAGAAGATCGAAAAGCAGAGGGCCAGAAGGGCCAACAGGGTCGCTTTGTTCTTCATGGCGTCACTCTCCTTCCTGCTCGGGAACGGCCTTTTCTAGGTTGTCGGCCAGCGTCCTCAGTTGTGCTACGGTCTGCGGTAGCTTGTTCAGGTGCTTGTTGATCCAGTTGAGCCGGTCGTAGGTCTCGTCGGCTGTGATCTCTGCGCCGACGGTGTAGCGGCCGCCGATGTGCGTCTTGCCCTTGACGCCGCTGATCGTGTCCAGTTCGTCTTCCGTCGCCCGGATGATGAACTCATTCTCGTTCCCGTTCTTGATCGGGATCAATCCGATGATCTTCATGTGTAGGCTCCTCGGGCTGTCGGTGCGACCTGGCTCTCCATGCGCTGCCGGGTCGAGCCGTAGACCTGGCCCCAGTGGTTGATGTACTCCTTGTTGCGGCGCAGGACCGCCAGCCAGTACGTGGCGCCCACGTTCAGCAGGTGCTGGAACTTCGACGGGTAGATGATGCTGTCGGCGTCCAGAGGATGCTCGGCCCAGAAGTTGATCTCGGTCGTGTAGGCCCCGTTGGCGGGCAGGTACAGCAGGAACTTCTGTTGGTCGATGTCCTCGACAAAGTGGGTGGGGATACCCGTCGGCGACGTCCCGTAGATCAGTTGCTTCAGCGCCCGCATCCCGCCCGGTAGCTCGATCAGAGGATCGTACTTGTACCCGGTCGAAGAGGCCAACTGGATCGAGATGACGGACTTGTAGTTCGTCGGGTAGGCCAGGCTTGTCCCGCCACTGACAAGCGTCTGTGACGTGTCCCAGTCGGTCAACAGCTCGGACGTGTTCAGATCGCCCAGGCACGCCTTGATCGCCTCGTCGAGCGTGGTGCCGCTGAACGTCGTGTTCCAGGCGGCCGAGGCAAAGGTCAGGATGTCCGCTTTACTTGCCGCTGCCATCGCTCTAAAACTCCCGATAGTAGACCGTGACGTCACCGGCCTCGATGCCCGTCGAGCCGTCGGCGCTGGTTATCTCGACCATCGTCCAGTTGTATCCCTGCATGTCCGTCGCCAGTTCGGCAACGGAGTTTCCCCCGGCCGTGGTCGTGTAGATCCCCGTGGTAGTGTAGTCGTTCGTCACCGTCAGGGTATCGGCCCAAAACTTGTTCGTCGCCGTGTTGGCGTCATGGGGGTACTTCGTGACCGCCTGGGTGCCGAGAATGCCCGTCCCGTTGCCCAGGATGCGGGCCGGTCCCCGTCCAGCGCTCCAGGCCAGCCAGCGCCAGGAGAACGTGTCGTTGGCCGCGTCACCGCCACAGACCGCGATGGCGATGTTCTGGACATCGCGCTCGTAGTTCAGGTTGGCTTTCAGTTCGATGGCCGCTGCCGGTTTGTTGGCCCAATCGCCCTTGGTGGTCAGGTCCAGCGCCGTGTCCTCGTCGGCCTCGGCCCGCAGGACGAGAAAGCCCTTCTGCGTCGTGCCGACCGTGACGTACGCGCTGCACATGACGGCCAGTAGGAGCGCCAGAGCCACGCCCAACGCGGTGAGATTCCGTTTTCGATACATATCCGTTCTACCTTCCTTTCTCAGTCCGTCAGGTTCGCCACGTAGCCCTGAGCCGTGACCATCTTGTCGGCCAGGGCGTTCACCTCGGCCTTGATCTGTGTCACCGTCGCGGAGGGGATCGTGATCTCATAGCCCATATGACCCACCGTCCCGGCCTGATAGAGCCGGATCAACTGGCCTTGCCTGTTCGCGGCCCGGTGCGTGTACTTGTAGGCCCATTCGACCTTCTCGACGCTGGTCAGGCCCGCCGTCAGGGCCGCTAGGTCAGCCGTCGCCAGTTCGCTGTCACTGAGATCCAGGTCAACCGCTGGGGCCGAGATGGAGACTGACTGCTGGATGGCTACCGGCCAGAGGCCAGAGGCGCTGCCTGCAACGACGAGCCCGAGCGTGATGAGTAGTACTAGTGTGATGCGTTTCATGGTTCAGAGTCTCCTTACGGGTAAGTCTGTCCGTTGCCGTCGATCTCCACCCAGTCGGTGCCGTCCCAGCAGAGCGTCACCCACTCCAGTGCTGTGTCGAGCCTGATGACTTCCGGGTCCGATGTGACGTGGTTCGCTACCGTGATATCGATGTTGTTGCCTGCCGTCTTACACGAGAACTTAACAACCTGTCCCGTTGACGTGCCTGCTGCAAGAGTACCAGTGACCGCTGCTCCACTTGAATCAATGATGTGAATGCCATGATCGTCAAAGGTTACAAGGTCGGCTGTCACATTATTCACATCGAGGACATGACCTGCAGCCAAGTCAACCATAGCGTCAAAACGGACATTGCCTGTGCCAGTTGCAAGAACACCATTCGTCTGGTCATGTGCCAAACTCAGCCATTGGGTGTTGTCGGTATCAGGGTCTATAGCAGAATGAATATACATAGTCGGATTGGTTTGGTTAGTGTGGTCAAAATCCTTGATACGATCACCATCCTCAGCAAAAATCAGGGTATTTACACCGTTTGACAGAGTTAATTGTAAAGCTCCGGAGTGGCCTGTGGCTGGCAGTAAGCGACCACACGTATTACCGAGAGCCGTTCCGTCCGTTGAGATTAACAAGTTATCACAAGTCGCATAACTTATTAACTCAACGCCAGAGTCAAAGTATGTGAGCCCGTCAACTTCCAGCTTACCACTAATGAACAGGTCATCATTAGCAGCAAGACCGTGGCTTGTACTCCCTGCATCGCCCACGACGTTCGGAACGCCCAGCATGATGAGGTCGCCTGTTGTGCCCGGCTGGATAGTGATATCGCCACTTCCGGTACTCAGCAAAGAGCCTCCGCCGGCTAACGTGACATCTCCGCTGAATAGAGCGGCACCAGTTCGATAGATAATCGCTACTTCTGATTCTTGGTACTGCACTGCAAACGGAATGACAGACGAATCGTCGGTGTTTATCTGAACGGCATATGTCCCACCGTCCCAGTTGCTGCCATCGGCGTTCACATAGAGCAACCGAGTCGCCCCATTAGCGGCTGGAGTGCTTTGGATAACAACTACATCGCCGCTAGTGCTATTATCCTGAATCGCCAGGGACGAGGCCGTGGGGACGGAGGCCAGTTGGGGAGAGATTTCCAGGGGACAGGCCGAGCCGTTCACAACGCCAGGTTGAGGGTGGAGCCGTCTCTGCATCTGGGCCGTGGTTGGAACCAGGAGCAGACCCAGGAGGATCGCCAGTGTTACCGTGATGAGTGTAAAGCGTTTCATCGTCTTGTTCCCAAGTTGCGTAGTGGATGGGGGGCGGCGCTACGCACGCCGCCCCACGCCATCCCTTCCAGAGTTAGGAGATCACTGGCTCTTATTCCTCGACCCACGCCGAGGGGGTATACACGGCGTACCATGTATCTGCTGCCGTACAGACGATCATCACGGCGCAGCCGTCGGCGTCCGTCTGGTTCTCGATGTAATGGCCCGCCGTATCCCCGTTGATGGTCCCGGTCCCTTCCGGGTCCACCTTCAGGTCATTGCCGGCGCCCGCATTGCCATCGACCAGCCAGTAGTAGACGCCCACCTCAGAGGCCGTAGCCTCCGGTAGCGTCACCGTGCAGGCCCCGCCCGTCTGCGTGTAGATAATCATCTGACCGCTCTGTGCGGCCGTCAGGGTGTCGGACGTCCCTGCCACGACTTCGGTCGTCGCCTTGATGTTGTCGAGGGTCGCGCCGCCGCCCTTGAGCGTCCCCGTCACCGCCAGCGTCAAATCGCCCGCTGCGGTCAGGGTCATGTCGTCGGCGGCATCGATGGCGATGTCACCGTTCGAAGCCCCATCGGCGTTGATCTGGACCCCGCCGTCGGTCGTCTCGAAGACAATCGCGTTACCCGCCACGGTCCCGGTCGCATCCACCTTGAACTGGTTGGCTACCCCGTTGTCGGTCGTGGTGATGAAATCGTTGGTGGTGATCGACATGCCACTGGACGCTACGGCGATCTCCAGATTGTCGTCGGTCGTCTCGTCGTACATAATCGAGGCGTCCGAGTCCGTCCCGAAGACCAGGGACATGCCATCGCTGAAGGTCATGTTGTCGCCGTCGTAGTCGGTGTCGATCGTCCCGGCCGTCTCGAAGTAATACGTGATATCGAACCCGGTCGTGGTATCGCCGATCTTCATCGCCTCGTCGGCCGTCGAAGCGTCGATCAGGAAGTCGGTCCCGTTGAACGTGAGGGTCACGTCTCCGGCCGTAGAGCCAAGCTGGAGAGACGAATCATCGTCCAGATGGACCTGACCGCCCACCACCTCCAGCGCCTCGTCGGAGGCGTCCCAGAGGGCATAATCGGCCGTGGTCGCGGCGAACAGCTTTAGGTCAACCCCGGTCGTATCGGCCCCGATCTGCACGATGGCCGTCTCGTCCGTCGCCGCCGGCGTGATGTCCAGCGTCTTGGCCGTGTACGAATCGATCACGAAGTCGTTGCCCGTCCCGATGATGAGGTTCGAGTCGTCGTCAAGCTGGATGTCCAGGTCGGTGAACAGTAGCTCGGCGTCCCCCTCGTTGAAGGTCATCAGCTTGTCGGCGGCGGCGTAGAAGATGACATCGGCGTTATGCGTCGCGTCCCCGATCCCGATAATGCCCGCGTCGGAATCAGGAATCATATCCAGCCGTCCCGCCGTGTCGCCATCGATGATCCACCCGGCATGGGTGAAGTCGATATCGTTACTCTGGCCGTAGGACGAGCCCGCCATTGCCGTCAGGTAGCTCGGCCAGGCGAACCGGGCGGTGGCGCTGGTCAGGTTGTCCACGCTCCGCGTGTACGTCCCATCGGTCGCGGTGATCTTGTACGAACCGGCTGCGGCCCAGAAGGTCAGCAGACCGGTCGTGTACTGCAAGGGTGTGTTGGTCGAGTCGTCCGTCACCGGCTGCGTGACCGCCAGTTTCCCGGCCCGGTCGTAGTAGCTGGTCAGCTCCGTGGTGGTGCCCGCCTGATAGATGTACAGACTGACGGACGTCCCCATATTGACCGGATCGCCGAACTCGTCTACGAATTGGATTTGGAATTGGTTATACCGCTGTGCCAGGGCCGAAGGAGTCCCGAGACAGAGGCACGCGAGACATGCAAGCAGAATCAATCGTCGCATGGTTTGGTACTCCTTTCTCTCGTTTGCTCTTGTCAGTAGTCTGTCCCCGGCCCAAGCCCCGCTTCGAGACCCAGGCCAGGGGACAGTCACATTCTCGGAAACTCACTCATCAGTCGGCGACACAGGTATCGTGCAGAATGACGCCGTAGTCTTCCTGGGCATCGTTGGCCGCCTGGGCGAGGCCTGGATCTCTGAACTGGACCTTGCGCACGCCGTAGATCGCGTCGGTAGCAACGCCCGGCTTGCGGTTGTAGTCGAAGTTCTCGGTGTGCCGCGCCCAGTCCTTGCCCCAACAGACCGCCACAGCGCTCTGACCGACCAGGGCCGCACGAGCGACGCGGGCCGTACCGGAGACGATGTTGCTGTCGATGGTATCGCCACTGGTGAAGACCTCACCGGCGACGCGCGTGGGCAGGCGTTCGGACTCGTAGATGATGACATCGTCCAGGACGCCGACGACGCCGTTGAACATCCGTTCCTTGCCCGAGCCCTCTTTGCGGAACATCCAGTTACCCAGGCCGCGCACGTGGGCCGCCTGAACGATGGACGCCCAGCCGGTCTCGCCGGTCTGCGCCCGCAGGGCCTTGCGCTGCAAGGGGTGGATCAGCAGGACGTAGTAGTACGCCCCGTTGATATTGACCGGCATGACCTTCGGAGTCGCCAGGACGGCCGCCTGTCGCATCTGCGTGATGCAGTGGGTGCCGAACAGGTAGTTGGCGTAGTCCGAGGCCCCGCCGTCACCGAGGGCCGAGTCGGTCGATTCGGAACTGTAGACGCCCGCGACCGTCTCGCCGCCGTACAGGATGCGGTTGGTCGAGGGGGCGACCTCGTTGACCGTCTCGATGCTGCTGGTCCCTTCGCCCACGTAGGTGTTCTGGTTGCCGATCCCGCAGAGGGCGTAGATCAGGTCGTTCTCGAACTGCTCGGCCGCCCATCTGGTCAGACCGTAGAAGCCCTTCTTCAGGATGTTCACCGCCGACCGCTTGTCGGTCATGATGCCGTTGCTGCGGACCGCGTTGGAACGCTCGTGGACCACGATGGGCATGTTGTAGAAGCTCATGCTCTCTTCGTTGCCCTCCAGCGTCCCGTCGTCGCCTTGACCGGCGCCCGAGAGAGGCAGGTCCAGCTCGAAGATCACCTGATCGCCCGGGCGGCCGACGAGGCTCTTGTCGATCTGGATAGGCATACCGGAGCCGGGAGGCCCCATCAGCTCGCTCAGCTTCATGTTGGCGAGCATGTACTCGAAGAACGTCTTCGACCAAGCCTTCTGCGTGAGTTGGTTGGCGTGGAGAATACTGGTGTTAGCCATTTGTCAATCCTTCCATCGCCCCGATGGAGGACCGACCTGCGTCAAGCGAACATATGATCCACTACGGACCTCGCGTTGCCGGGCAGGTCGTCTCGTGCCGGAGCGTTAGCGGCCTCCTCGGAGGGGGCCTGTGCTTTGCGCTTGGACGGACGATCTGCGTGCCGCTGATTGGGAGATGGCTGTCGTGGCGTGGCCTCTTGTGCCGGGAAATTGCGCTCGAGCCAGGCGACCTCGCTCTCGGACCCATAGGCGTTGAGCCGGGCTCGCGCCAGGGTCGTTGCCGTATCGAGGATGTTGTCCGATTGGGTGATGGCCTGTCGGTCGGCAGGGAGCAGGTAGCGCTCGGCGATCTGGAGAAGCCGCTCTTGGGCAGGCTCGGCCAGGAGCAAGGCGTTCCGCACCTTCGCGGCCGTCTGCTGCTGGGTCTGCTGGTTGGCCTTCTCGATTCGCTCGCGCTCGATCCGGCGCAGGTCGGCACGGGTCAACGGCTCATCGTCGTCATATCCGTCCTCGTCCTGCTGCTCGGGTGCGGCCTGCTGGTTCTGCTCGACGCGCTCCAGGCGCTGCATCAGCTCCAAGTTCTGTTGTCGCAGTTCCCGCCGTTCGCGGCGCAGATCCGCAACAACCGAAGGGGGAACTCCATCGGTCGCCTGTTGGCTCGTTTCTTCGCTGTTGTCCGGCTGGCTCCCGGCCTCGGAACCCTGTTCCAACGGTGCTTCGTCCGATCCCGTCTCGTCGGTCGGGGTACGTTCCTCGGCCGTCTCGTCGGGGTCGACGTCGTTGGTGGTGGGCTCGTCAGCGTTGGCAGGGGCCTCGTCTACAACGGGCATCTCTTCGTCAGTGGTAAGCAGTGCGTCCAAGTTGTTGTCGAAATCCGCCATATCGTTGAAGCTCCTTTGCTTTTCCCGGCCGGGAGTCTCGCAGCCGTTCACCGACGGATAACGCCGTCGTACCGTCGCCGCTTTCCCGTAGCGGCGTCACGTAAACCGCTGGCCTCCCCAGCGTCCCGGGGAGCCTGCGTAACAGTTGGGATTACAGGGGGTCTCCTGCGATCATGTCATCGACGTGGGCCTCGGCCTTCTCGGCCTCCCCACTGGGGACACCGGTGCTGCGGGCCAGCAGGCCAAACGTCGCTTCGGTCTTCTTGTCGCCCGTCCGCTTCAGCGCCGGGGACCATGTCCCATTGAGCAGGGCCGGCAACTCGACGTTGCGCCAGTGCCGGACCATCGCCGGCGTGTGTTGACTGACGCCCTTATCGGCCGCCTCCAGACGCGCGACGACCAGGGCCAGGCGCTCCTCGGCCTTCTCCTTGAGAACCTTCGGGTCCATCGTCGGGCCGCCCCGGGCCTTGGCCATCAGGGCCGCCGCTCGCTCGCGCAGGCTCGGCTGCTTAGCCTTGGTTGGGGTCTGTCCCGTCGCTCCCTTGCCAGAGGGGGTCTCCGTCTTCGTCGGTTTCGATGTCGTCTTTGCCATTGGTGTCTCCGTCCCAGGTGTGCGTGGAGGCCTCCAGCTTCTCGATGCGCTTGGTGATCTCCTGGAAGCTCGCGTTGAGAGCCCGGTCGTTGGCGAGTGCCAGGCCCAGGTTGAAGAAGATGCGGGTCCGTTCGCTGTCGCCGAACTTGCCCGTCCATGTCTCGTTGGGCGCCGCTAAGGGCGTGTAGATGGGATCGTTGCTGTCGAACTGCTGCTCCGCGGGGCCGACGCCAGCAATGCTGATGACGCCGAGACTGATGGACAGACCGAACGCGCTGACCAGTAGGGCCAGGGCAGCGATAGCGGTAGATGCCTTCATGGGGTGATCTCCTAACCTGTGGGTGTGGGTTGCGCTTCGAGGATCTCGTCTTTGTTCGGCGCGTCGGACGCCTTGACCAGCACGTCACGCGGCACGCCGGGGTACTGGCTCTCCAGGAGCGTCTTGTGGAGTTCGATCGTCTCCAGGAAGTTCTGAGCCCGGTGGGTCATCGCCGCCTCAGAGAGGCCGACCTTGACGCCGTAGCGGCCCTTGGGCAGGTTGTCGAACTCGTCCAGCAGCGCCGCCTTCGCCATCGGGACCGCCAGTGAATCGATCTCGCCCATGATCTGCGTGTAAAGGTTCTCCTCCTGCTTGTACGCCTGCCACCATCGCATCTGAGACTGGGGGTCCAGGCGCTGTACCATGACCGGATCGGGCGGCTCAGGCGGCTCGATGGGACCGCCGAACGCCTTGTCGATAATCATCGCCCGAGCCTTGCCGAGCAGTTGGTCGTCAATCAGTTCCTCCTCATCGATGATGCTCTCGATCTCGGCCTGGTCGGTGTCACCGGCCCGGATGAACGCCTCGACAAAGAACTGGCCCATGATCTCGTTGGTGTGGTCGTAGTTCGTGAACAGCATGGCCGAGCCCGTCATCGTCCCCTGCTGCTTCAAGGCGATGGCCCGACCGCTCATGTTCTTGTCGTCCCAGTTCGGGTCTTCGATGCGGACGTTGGCGATCTCGTTGATGTGCTGGCTGGACGCGGCGCTGATCTCGGCGAAGCCGGTGTTCGGGACGTTGCCCTGGAGCTTCTCGATTTGGCCGCCGAACTGGCTCTCATCCAGGATGATTCCGTCCTCAGATCCGTGGGCCTCCAGCCATCTCCGCATCACGTCCGAAGCCTTGCGGACCTTCCACCCGCTATTCGCGAGGTGCTTGATGAGGTCGAGCATTCGGGACCAGGAGGAGTTGACCACCTTCTGAGGCCCAATCAGGTTCTCGACGATGCCGTACTCGTAGCCGTGGCAGAAGTAGGGATTGAACGGGAACACCGGGAACATCATCAGGCCGTTGAACGGGTCTTCCTGGTAGTCGAGGAGCACGTTGCCGACCATCTGGGCCCAATGCAGCACCGGGACCACCACCGGATCGTTGTCGTTGGTCGATTCGATGATGCGGATGTTTCGCTTCTTGGTCTCTTTGAGCTTGTCCTTGGCGTACTCGATGTCGCCCTTGCGATGCAGCGTGACGTACCAGTCCGGTTGATCCAGCCGCTGGACGTAGCAGCCGGTCTCCCACGTCCTCCACCAGTAGGTGGAACGCCGGTAGGCGTCCTGATACCGATGGCTCTGTACTCTCGCGTCGCCCCAGGTCTCTTGCCGGTAGCTGTCCGACACTTCCCACGGCCGGTCTTGGCCGAACATATGGTTGATGAGCCCCTGGAACCGTCGGAACAGCCCCGCCGACTCGGCGTCACCCGAGTACGAGGCGTTGCCCAGCTCCTCCTTCATCGTCGGGTACAGCTTCTCCAGCCATTCCTTCGGGCACCAGTCCTCCTCGATCACGAACCGGCAACCGCCCAGCCGATGGTTCGGGTCGTACTCGCTCCGTCGTGGATCGGGCAGGATGCGGAAGGGATCGGCTGTCTGCAATTGCCAGTCGCCCTTGGGGTCTCTCTCGTAGCTCCGCTTGGCCATCAGATACCCCCGTCCCGTCGTCAGGCCGTCGTCAAAGCAGGAAGACTTGACCCTCTGGGCCTTGGACTCGTCCAGCACGTTCTTGATGAGGGCAGAGAGGATGCGAGCCCGGGTCGCGGTCGAGGTCTTGGTGCATTTGACCGACACGTCACGCGGGTTCTGGATCTCATGGCCATCGAGGTGCAGCACGGCCGGCAGGATGCGGTTGATCGTGACCGAGTGCTTGCGGTGGGCCTTGTTCCAGTCGAGATCGTCGGTGTCCCACTGGCGCCCGACCTTCATCTTCTCGCACTGGCTCATACGCTGGAACGCGGAGTTGTTGCCGTCCTCGGCCTCCGTGTGCCACTTGATGAGCTGGGCGATCAGGTCTTCCCGTTTTGTCCGTGATAGCTTCGTCTTCACTGGTTCTGGATTCCGAGTGGGCGCAAAAAAAGGGCTGACGACGGAGGATCACGGCTCCGTGTCAGCCCTTTAATTGCCTTTCGTCGCCTCGCCAGGTGCCCCCGGCTCAGCGAACCCGATATTCAGTTGTCCTGCCCGGTTTTACCCGGCCATCTCACTTCTCGGCCGTTCGGCCGGCCCAACTTGATAACTCTGGTAGTAGTCACTCGGTGCTTCGGTGTACGGAATGCCCATCGAGAGGTATCGAAAGGCGTCTGCTCCGTGGCTCGTCCAGTCGTGCTGTGGCGTGTTCGAATAGACCGGCTTGTACTCGGTACTCATGCGCTCGTTCAGACTCTTCTGGTAGTGTTCCAGACATTCTACGCCGAACTCGCAGCGCGAATGGAATCGGCACGTCGGCAGCAACCGACGGACGCGCTCGATCCCGTTCTGAACCCGCTTCTCCAAAGGCAGGTCGAAGAAGTGCAGGCCCAGCGCCGCCGCCGACTCTCTGACCTCCAAGCCCGATCCGAACTCATGCTTCTTGATGTCGGCCGGTGCGAAGTGCTCGCCGTACTCGTAGCCGTGCTCCTCCCGGCGTTCGCTCAAGAGACGAGCGTAATGCTCCAGGCCCTCACCGCTGTTCTCGTAGTAGTCGAGGATGTGGATCCACGGGCCAACGATCTGGAACCACCAGATCGCCGTGGGATCGCGGTAGCCGATATCCCAAGCCGTGTGGACCAGGTGGTTCGGGTCGTGAACCAGGTCGTCCATGATCCGGCCTTGAGAGCGGCACTGGGCCATCAGACGCCCGTAGTAGGCTCCCGCCAGGCCGTAGTCCCACGAGCAGTAGAACTCCTGCTGGATCAGCTCCTCGCTCATCCCGGCGTCCCGCTCGTTCTGGATCGCCTGGGCCGTGATCGCCTTGGTCACGTCGGCCCCGAGCATCTGACAGAACCACAGCGGATTGTTCTCGGCCATCTGGTACAGCTTGTAGTGGTGGTTGTGTCCGCGCGGCGTCCCGTTGAAGACCGCCCACCCGTCGTTCTCGGCCAGGATCGGACGGACGTAGTTCCAGCCCCGAGGCGACTGGAGGGAGAACTCCGAGAAGACGCATCCGACCGGGTTGGGACCGACGACCTCCAAGCGATCCGTCCCGACGATCTGGAAGATGGAACCCCAGACGGTCCGGATCTTCATCTCCGTGTCGTTCTTCGAGATGATCGAGCCAGGGGGGAAGTGATCGAGGAAGCGAATGCCCATTTTGTCGGCCCCGTCCCAGAGGATCTTGCGGCCCTGGGCGCCGGTGGGGAAGTAGTAATAATACGCCCCCTGCCGCTTACACATACGGGAAATCATGAAGTTGACCTGGGTCTTGTCCTTGCCCGCTCTACGGTGCCAAACGAGCAGAGCCCGCTTGATTCCTCGGTCCATCGCCCGCCAGAATGGGATTTGGTAGTTCCGCGGCTCGTAGTTGTGCGGGACACGTACACACCCTTCAGGACTCAACGGGCTTGCCCCTCTCGTCGAATCCCTCAGCTTTGGCGTCGGCGTAGCTCACCACCTGGACGTTCATCGCCACTTTCATGTCGGCCGTCATCTCCTGCTTGTCCGACTGGTCGAGATGCTGCTTGCCCCACCAGATCCGGTCAACCGTGCTGCCCTTCGGACTGGAGGCGGCTCTGTACTGCGCCTGCAGCACCTTGGACTTGCCCTCCGCTCTCTTTTTCTCAGTCCTCTCCCGGAAACGCTCCCGGAACGTCTCAAGTGGAATGTCCAACACTCGTGCAATCGTCGTGTCCTTGCACTGAGCCAAGGCCATCTTGTCGATTTTCCGCTTCTGCGCCTCGGTGAATACCCTCGGTGGTCGTCCGGGCTTGTCTCGTTTCGGTGTCGTGCGTTTGCGTGGCATTGCTCACCTCACCAGCCGTTCCATCGTCTTGTCCCCTCCCTGGCCGCTGGTCGTGAGAGGTCATCGGCATTTGGAGGGGGTTTTCTTGATAACTACGGACGTTACAGAGCAGACAGAGCAGACAGAGGCAATGAAGGGAGGGAGGGAGGGAGGGAGGGAGGTGGTGGGAGAGCTATCCGAAGCGGCGACCCCTACGTAGTTGTACGTATTTTTGTGATTTTCTGGAGATTATTATTGTCCTGTCTCCGTATTACCGTATTGTGGTATACAGTGAGTACGGTAGCTAATGGAACCTGATTAGGAGATGAGACAATGGCAACGACAATTAGAAAACTCACAGACACAGCCGAATTAGCGTGTTGGTACCGCTCGCAGACAGCGCCGCAATCCTGTTTCGTTGAGTTGGATTGCCGCGCTCAAACACTGCGAGCCAATTACAAACCGGAAATCGGTTACATTTGTCCCTCCAGCGTGTGGCATGGCCATAACCAGCGCTGGACAATTCCAATCCTGACGGCTGGTGCGGCTAATAAATTAATGGAGGCAATTTTGCCCGTGTGTGATCGCGTGGTGGCTGGGTATGAGTCCTGCTGGGACGGTAGTAATAATGTTGCTCGATTTAGCGAGGACGCCACAGACGCGATAGACGAAATTGGTCAGGTTATTGGAGAGATGCCATTCAATGATTTTGACCTCCTGTCTATGGTCCCAGCCTGCGAATGGCTGTACGACGCGCGTCACGACCTGGGAGTCACCGCCACGACCACTGATGACGAGTTGGGTGAGATGGCCCAAACACTCGATGCTGAGGAGTTGGACAACCAAAACGTAGTGATGACCGGTACGCTGGAGTATCTAGAGTCTCTGCGCGACCGGCTCTGATTTTGATTCATGCTAACCCCCACAGGAGACTCAAATGACTAAGCCAAAAAAACCCGAACCACGCCCCTACCGAGTACCGGCCGGACTGGCCGAGAAAGCGGAGGCCACGGCCCGCGCCCAGCGCAAAAAGACGGGCAATAATATCACCTGGACCGACGTGATCCGGCAAACGCTGGAGGCTGGATTGTAGCGCCCTCTCTACGCTCCCCGGCCGGTCGCAATGACCGGCCTTTTTCTTGCGCCTTTGCAGTGTTTTCCTTGAGCGGGCGTTGCACTCGGGTTACACCGCCGACGTGTTATATAGTTTTTCGATCTCTCCCTCTGCCTTCTTTCCACGCAGATGCCCAGGAATGTAGAACGTCCCAGAGTACTTACCGAACAACGGCTTCTCCTCTGTGTACGTGGCAAAGTGGCCCATGACAGTGTGCAATGGCAGCTCCCGGGTAAGGCCAACGGTTGATCCATTGTTTGATTTTCTGATGTTCGTTGACACTGCTACGGTTTTGTACGCGAAGCGCGGCCGCTTCAGTGCTTTTGCCATGTGGCGGCTGTGCTTACTGCTGGATGGTTCCCCATCAACCAGCGTAATATTCCGCACGGTCAAGAGCCACAGTATCGCAGCATAGTACCAAATGAAATCTTTGACGGCGCACTCACAGTGCGACTCGTTCATACGCGCCATGAGTTTTGACTTATGGAGTAAGAGGTGATGCCCCTTTCTCTCGGCTCCCCCGAGTTGATCTCCCTGCAACGTGGTATAATATATCATCAACCAGAAGCCTACGTCTATATGCCGCTTCCTTTCACTCTGTCGCACGGGCAAGACTGTCGTTTTGTAGATCGGCGCATCTTCCTCTTCTGCCGGAATACTGATGCCGAGACCATTGAGTTTGCGTACCTCCTCCCCCTCTATCCTGTCCGATACAGACAAACACCCAAATGCGTCACCCCAAGCGACAGACCACTCCAGCCAGAATACCGGGAACGGTGGTGGTATCCTGAGTCGAGAGGTTTTTAACTTACGGTCCTTCAAGCAGTCAGCGGCCGCATGTCCATCAATGCACACAGCTCTCGGTAAAAACAGGTCAAACGCCTCTTCAGTCGCTGCGGTCCACATAGGGTTTTCATGCTCCTGTACAGCCGGTTTGCGCTGCACAAGGGCGGTGAGTAGCTTAGTTCCCATGTTCGGTAACTCCCTTCTTAGACTCATGCCCTTTGCAGCTATTGGCCGCCCCGCTGATGATCCGCATTAACTCTCTCTCGTACTCCTCCCGCCCCGCGTTACAGGCTTTATCGTGCGTGTTGATGGCCCACACAACGGCCAGCACGGCTCCGATGCAGTACACCGCCAGGAATATCATCCAGCCGATCATTTCATCTCTCTCCTTTCGCCCGCTTCAAGAGGGCCTGTGCCTCCCGGTGGATGATGTCCGAGTGGTGCTCGATGTAGACGAGCGATTGCTCCAGCATCTCGACCAGACGGTCGATCAACGCCCGTTGCTTCTCAACCTGCCCTTGCTTTCGCAGCGCCAGGTCTTTCCAGTACAGTTCTCTCTGTTCCAGTTCCCATTGAACTCGCAGTGGTGATGGGTCGCTCATGTCACTTCTTCCCCTTCTTCGCTTTGGGTCCTGGTTTCCGTGTTCGCCGCCGCGCCCCGCCCTGTTCGAGCATCGCCAACATGCGCCGGAGGATATCGACGGTGCTTTGGTCGTGGGCCTTACGAGCGTTGCCGATGGCCCGCTGTAGGCCGCCCTTGGTAACGAAACTGTGTTCTTCCATGAGCAACCGCCACAGGTGCCGATTGACCGTCAGGAGCTTGTCTGCGTCCCGTCGTAGCGCCTCGTTCTGGGCCTCCAGTTCGATCTCGCGCCGCGTTGGTTCGAGCCCCGCGATGCGCTTGAGCCGGTACGTGGATTCCGACTCGGCGATATGCCGGCCCAAGTCGTAGGCCGCTTTGACGGCGCCATGGACATCGATCCCCAGTTGGTTGCTCACGCTCGTCAGGCTACGTGCCAAGGGCTGTAACTCCATGCTCGTTGCGGATCGTGTCGCTCAGTTGCCCAAAGTGGTCGGAGAAGACCTTGCAGACGCTCGCGGCGGCGATGGCTCGGTTCTCGGGCGTGTGGTCGGCGGTCGCCTTCATCACGTCGCTCAGCGTCTCGGCGACGGACTCCAGGGTAAGGGCCACTTGCAGCATCGGGTCGGTGGTCATGCCGCACGTCCCCCATCGATCCAGGTCATAACTTGCACTTTGCACTGTGGGCAGAGGATGCGTGTCTTGAACCCATGCTCCATGCGCATCATGTCCCAATCGGGCGGCAAGTTGCCGCGCTTGGTTCGGCCCTTCCGGCCGCAATGGTCACACGTTGCTGTCGTTGTTTTCATGGGTCTCTTCTCCCGTGTGTTCGCTGTCTACGGCCCGGTCATGGAACGTCATGGTCCCCGGCCAGAATTGGAGGTAGGCTGTCTTGTGGGCGGCCCCATTGCGGTTCTTCAGAACGATCACCTCGGACAAGCCCTGTATGGTGCAATCATCGTCGCTGTACTCGTCTTCCCGGTAGAGACCGAGGATTACATCGGCGTCCTGCTCAATGCTGCCCGAATCACGCAGGTCGCTCATGCGCGGCCGCTTGTTCTCACGCCCTTCGCTGGCGCGGTTCATCTGGCTCAAGACGAACACCGGGACACCCAACTCTAACGCCATATTCTTCAGTTCGTTGCTTATGGCGGTCACTTCCCAGTCTCGCGTTGCCTTCTTGCCCCCTCCCGTGTTCATACGCTGGAGGTAATCAACCACAATCGCATCCAATCGCTCTTGCCTGTGCCTAGCACGGCACGCATTCTTGACCGCCAGTGGGGTCGGTGGCGTCCTGTCGTAGACGCGGAGCTTGAACGCACTGAGGATGTTTCTGGCCTGCACCATCGCCGCATGATCGTCCAGCGTCATATCCCGATCCGCGTGGTCGAACTTCCACATCGGGACGTTGCTGATAGCTGAGACTGCCCTGTTCATCATCTCGACTCTCGTCATCTCGAACGTGATGAACAGGACGTTGGCCCCTTCAGCGCAGGCTTTGAGGGCGAGGTTGAGCGTGAATGCGGTTTTCCCCATGCCGGGTCTGCCTGCCACCACGATCATCTGGCCCGGCTTGAACCCTGGAACGTGCCGAGACAGTGACCACCACGGCGATCTGACGCGGCACGCGACGGGGTTCTCGATTTGCTCAAATGCCTCGACCAGCATGGAGAACATATCCGTCCCCGAGTTGCGACCAGCAGGCACGAACGTTTTGGTCACAACCGACATGGGTTCCGTGACGAAATCGAGAATGGCCTCCTCGTCGTCCACCTCGGCAGTGAAGGCTCGTTCGATGATGGTCCGACCCACTGAGATCGCCTCCCGCCTCAGAGCCTTACAGCGGACGATGTTGGCGTAGTAGTTCACGTTGACCGTCGTTGGGACCGACTCCAGCATCGAGCGAAGATATTCAACCCCGCCGCACTGCTCGATCTGGCCGGAAGTCTCCAACTCATTGCGAACCAGGAGCCCGTCAACGCCTTGGCCCTTGTTGCGGTCGTAGATGCGCCGAATCAGGCGAGACAACGTCCGGTGTTCCGGGTAGTAGAACATCTCGTCAGTCACCTCAGCAGCGGTCGGGATCGTCTGAGGATCAACGATCATCGACCCCAAGAGCGCCGCCTCAGCGGACTTGCTTTCAGGTGTGGTCAGTTGGTTGGCTTCCACCTTCGATACTCTCCTTCTGCGATAGGATTACTTCTGGGAAAAATGGCGGGCCAGCAGGAGCGCCTTCGGCGTCCTGATCCCCTACGATGTCAGCCCTATCTTTTTCTGCCTCTGCCTCTGCCTGGGCTGACATTTGGCTGACATTGGCTGACATTGGCTGACAATCCGCGTTTTTGGCCCGTGAGCGGCGTTTGGCTTCCCGGTTCTGTTGACGCCGTTTTTCGGCGTCCCGACGGTCCCGATACTTGCCGTAATTGAGGATTTGCCATCCACCAGCGATCTCTTTTACCCGGCGTCCGTCGTTGTCTTTGGTGCGGCTGTAGGGGTCTGGAGCCATGAGCCGATTTAGGGCGTGCTCACATTCCTCAATGCTGACATTGGCGATGTGGGCCAGGCCAGGGATTGCCCCCTGTACCCGGCCCCCGGCTTCCGCGATTGCGAGCATTGTGATCCATACGATTCTGGTTTTGTCGTCCTCCTGCCAGATCGTTGAAGTGACGATGCTCGAAAACAGCTTGGTAAATCCTGCCATGTTCTCCGTCCCTGGTGCTGCGAATCACGCTGTCGTTACGCCGCCTCTTCGGCCTCTTCGGCCTCTTCCTTGACCTGGATGAGCTGGTCGCGCGGCGTCACCTTAATGAGCAGGCCGTCGCATCGGAACTTGATCGTCCCGTCATCGAGCGGAGACAGATTGGCCTCGTCGATCAGGGTGAGCATTTCGCCCTTCAGCTTCTTCTCCTCGTCCAGGGCTTTGAGCCGGCGGCGCACGGCCGCGCGGTACTTCTTGGCGACGGGGGCGATCTCCTGCATGTTCTCCGGGGTGATGTCGATCAAATCGAGTTGCTCGCCGCTTGTCTCTTCCTGGTTCTGCTTTGCCATTGCTGGCCTCCTTCTGGAATAAGTGGTTGTGGTTTACCGTTGCTGCAGGCGCCCGTACTCGGCGATCAGCGCCGCGTCGGCGAGTGCATGGGTCCACCGGAGATCCGGCCATCTGCGTTGCGCAGCGGCCTTTGAGACGTTCTTGTCGCCCTTAGTGCGGCACTTTAGCACCCCCTGCCACTTCGCGGGCGTGACGAGGTCGTAGGGGATCGAGCAGGCAGTGAGAATGCCGATCAGAAAACCAAAGTGCTTCCCAAATTTGAAACTGCTGGCAACCCCCTGGCGGGGCATAGAGTGAACCGCCTCGATCCAGGCGCGGACCGGGATATCTGAGGCCCACTCTATCAACGTCTCCGCTGTATCGTGTTCAGTGAGTCCCCCGAACTTGATCCTATCGATGATGCCGGTGTCATCCATCAGAACCGCACCGCCGCTCTGGCCTGGGTCGAGTCCTATGATCCGCACTGTGAGTCTCCTTACCCTCGTGTCGTGTCTCAAAAAGAGCGAGGGGCGCGTGTCCGTAGCAACGTGTCGCGGGCCGTCGGCCCCTCCCTCTTCGCTTTGAAGCTATGTGAAACAGAAGAAAGTTCAGGTTGTCTGCTCGGGTCGCAGTAGGGTCGCGGCAGTGAATCATGGGGTTGCTGTCCTCTATGGCGTCACGTCGTTGACATCAATCGGCCAGACGTAGCAGGCCGCCCCTTCGTAGGCCCAGACGTGGGCGTACTGGCTGAGTAGCTTGTCCCGCTCAGCCTCGTCCGTCGTGTAGAAGTGCGTCCCGAGCTTGAGGTTGTAGAACCGATGCAGCTTCACCACGCCAGGCGGTCGCGTCAGAACGTAGAGTTGGGTCGAAACGGCCTCGGCCGCGACGACCAGCAGGATACCGACCAGGATCAGGACGAATGTTCGCCATCTCACGATGATTTCTCCTTGTTGTTATGGGTTTGCCTCAAAAAAAGCGCGGGAAAAGCCTGCTGGCGTCCGTGACCTTTGAACCTTCCATGAGCTTGACATCTTCGTGGTCCGATCTCGTTTTCGGGGTTCGCCTGTAAGTGTTGGCTTCACCGCGTTCGGTGTTTTCTGGGGGGGGGTAAATGCTCCCCATAGCCATGTCCGTTTGGTCCAGGGATCGCCGAAATACCAGGGGTCGAACTTATATGCCGGATCGCCCAGATAGTCCTTCAGTCGGCCGACGGGATTCTCCAGAGCCCACCAGCTCGGGGCGGCTCGGTGGATAATTCGCAGGCAGGCGTCTACTACTGATAGGCCATCCAGCAGAGCGGCGTGGCCTTTTGCCTTCCACCACCTCGCGCCCGCACGGGCAAAGTGGTCACACGGCGGCGCCGCGAGAACTCCGTGGACGTTCTCAGGCGGTTGATACAGCCGCACGTCCCGCTCAGGCAGCGTCACCAGACGGACGTCGTAGCCAGCGTCAACGTAGGGCTTGCTCCAGGAACCAGTGCCCCCGCATAGATCAAGGATGATGCGATGATTCATTGGCGGTCCTTGTAGTCGCTGCAGGCGCGTCGATAGCCGTCACGCGGGCCGCGATGACGCCAGTACAGGCATTGCCCGGCGGCGGGGTGATCCCCGTGGAACCGGAACCACCAGCAGTCCTTGCAGCAAATGCCTTCGGCTACGATGCGCCACTTGGTTCTCAGGCGGGCGATGAGGTTCTGGATGCAGTTCATGTCAGTCTCTCGCTTTGGCCTTGATGCGGAAGATGATGGCGCCGATCCCCAGGAACCCCTGGACGATCAGCACGGCGTTCGAGGCCAGTTGACTCTTCTGGGCCAGTGCCTCGTCGAGGGCGGCGTTCTCAGGCCAGACGAGCTTCAGGCCCGCGATGAGGGCCGCGACGATCCCACACCATACCGTCCTGCTCTTGAGTGCGCTTTGCAGCTTCATGTCGGATGATCTCCTTGAAGGCCCACGCCCCGGCCCCGTTGCTCAGGGGCCAGGGCCACGGCCGCAACTAAGGGCTCACTTGATGTTGTACTTCAGGTTTAGCATGGCCTGGTGCTGGCCCAGCTCGTCGCTTAGTTCTGACCACACGTTGTCTGAGAACGCGTACTCGTAGCGAATGGCCAGCGTCGCCTTGTCGCCGCTGAGTAGTTCCAGTTCGGCTCCCACGGTCGCAACGATGTCCTTATGCTCCGTCTCGTAGCCGAGCCTCCCGATGATGTTCAACTGGACGTCGATACTCTCGGGGCCGGGAAGCTCAAGCCAGGGCAACATGCCCGATACCGGGATGGTAATCTTCGGGACGGCGTTCCAGGAGGCAAACACGCTCAGGATCTCCGTTGATTCCTCGGTGTCGCCGTACTCGCTCAGATACCTTCCATCAAATCCAAATGTTGTGTACTTGCCGGCCACTCCAAGCCAGCCCCCCAGTTGGTCCTCGTTGCCGATGGCACCGGCAGACAATCCCTCGGCGAGTGTCCCCGTCGCCAGTGCGGCGACGATCAGCAGTGCTAGTAGTGTCCATCTCTTCATGTCTGACTCCATTCTCCAGTGATCGTTCTGGTTGCTGTGTCGATGTCTCACGCCGCCTGGGCCGCGTCCTCGACGGGCTTGATGTTCTTGCTCAGGCACCGGGGGCATAGACCGTTCGGGTTGCGGCTGCTCGCGCGGCGCTCGGCGGCTGCGAAGACGTGCCCCTTGTCGCATTGCCACTTGTCGTCTGCCTGTTCCTCGGGCAGATCATGCTCGGCCGCTGCGGCCTGCTCGGACATCTCGACCGGGTCGCCCGACTCGGCCAGGGTCAGGATGTCGTCGCCCTCATACTCGGCGGTGACGAACGGCTTGCCGGTCCCGCAGAACGGGCAATACTGACGGTCGCCCTCGTCGTTCGTGGCTGGCTCGGTAAAGGTCCGCTTGCAGGAGCCACAACCATAGGCCCCATAGCTCAGAACCGGGTCTCGTCGTCCTGTGCCGGCGGCGTTTCCGTCGCCTGCTGGGCGCTCTTGTTGTCCTTCGGCCGCACCTTGCAACTCATGTACGTCGTCCCCGACCTCTCGCTTCTCTGTATCCACGCATCCACCCAGACCTCCGTCCCCTGGATCATCCCCCCGCCCTTGTAGTCCGGGTCGCGTTGACCCTGGCGCTGCCTGTCGTTCTTGAACAGGCTGAACCTGTTGTCCTTCTGCTGGAACGTCATCGGTGTCTCCTGTCAGCAATGCGCGGCTCGACACGGCCGCATCTACGTCAATCGAGTCAACGTGGTGGACCTCCTCGCCCACCAGTTCCTCGTAGGTATGGACGCTCAGCAAGACGTCGGGGAAGACGTCGCGTAGGGCGAAAGCGCGGGCCTTGTACTTGAGCATGCGCTGGGGATGAGTTGACCACGGCCCAGACTTGCCCCACAGTCGGGCCAGTTTGGCCTCTGCCACCTTGAAAGATCGCTCCACGATGTTGGGGTCGCCTTTGCGTTTGACGCGGCATACGGCCTGTACCGAGCCCTCCACCTTGGACAGATCCATGCGTAACTCGCCCTCGATGGTCTCCTCGATGAACTCCAGGAGACCGCTACCGCGTACCAGGGCCAGGGCCGCGTCACCGTAGATGGTCGGTGTCCCGTTGATGACGCCGACAGACCGCATCGCCTGCATCGGTGACAGTCCCAGTTCGGCTCCCGTCTGGACGGCAACCAGTACCTTCTGGGGCGTGTTCAGCGCCTTGGGCGCCAGGCCACTCTCAACGACCGTCTTGGCAAAACTGATATAGTCGCCAAAGCTGGCCAGTTGCAGCCCGCGACCGTTCGCTTTGATGATGGATGTCTGTTGCTCACTCATGGTATACCTCACTTTCACATTTGATAGCTTGCGATTCCCATTTCTCTGTCGATGGCCCACTGGGGCATATCGATAGGCGTCACGTCGTCCGGGTAGCCGGGCCAGTTGTCGGCCTCCAGGCACCGGGCATAGTGACGCAGAGCGCGGCGACAGAACTCCGTACCGGCGCTCAGTGTCGCGCACTGGAGTTGGTAGGCGGCCACGGCGTAGGGTTGTTTTTTCTCAGCGACCAGGAACGTGTAATCTGGCGTCTGGCCCAAGACTTCCTCGACGCCCTGGCAATAGAACCCCGCCTGGGAGTAGTAACCGTATTTCTGGATGCTGTAGGCAAAAGAGTCCTCGCGGGCGTCCTCGGTGGTCTTGAAGTCGATCACGAACAGCCCGCGCTCCTGGTGCAGATAGTCGAGACGCGCCTTGCACAACAGCCCCGTCTCCGCGTCGTTCCAGATCAGAACCACTTCGGCCTTGCCTGTCCTAACGAGACGATGCAGACGTTGGGCCTCGATGGCCGTCGCCATCTCCTTGACCGTCTCGTAGTCCTGCTGGGTGATGACAGTCATCTCTCCAGCGCTCTCGCAGAACTCCGCCCAGGCCCCCTTGCCCGCCTTGGTGCGCTTGTTGACCTCTGGGGCAATCGCGTACCGCTTTGAGAACGTCTCAGGCTCCAGAACCAGGGCGTGGGCGGCATGACCCAACAACAGGGCCGGCGTGTCGTCTCTGGGGTTGTCACGCTCATGCAGGGCGTGTTTTGGGCTCTTGGTCTCCAGGGTCCGCAGCAGGCTATGATTGACCGCGTCAATGGCCCGGTACTCCTCGAACGGAACGCCATAGTAGATTCCTGGCCTGGTCCTCATGGCGTCACCTCCTCCTTGTCCTCGGCGGGAGCCTCCTCGTACACGCCCCACATCTGCATCCACTCGGCCAGGATCTTGACGCGCCAGACGTACTCCTGGACCTCGTCAGGCGTGTAGTCATGCTCCTCAGCGCACCGCTCGATGTTCTCCTCCCACCACTGGATCGGCTTGGTGATGCAGCCAGAGACGACGATGCCGGGGCGACTGTACCCAATGCTGTATCGAGGGCCTGAAAACCAGAGAGGCGGAACGGGCAGGCTGTAACCGTCGCCCAGGGAGCAGCCGTAGCCCAGGGAGCAGCGGTCGCCCAGGGAGCAGCCGTCGCCCAGGGAGCAG
>Ga0180433_10001840_pt1 | contig 34532 bp, 33 predicted proteins | sample SS_ome_8_FD_132980 | JGI IMG/M metagenome (GOLD analysis project Ga0180433, IMG submission 132980) | Hypersaline lake sediment archaeal communities from the Salton Sea, California, USA - SS_1_D_1 metaG | ecosystem: Environmental > Aquatic > Non-marine Saline and Alkaline > Hypersaline >...
AAAACTCTCACCCTGCTTACAGCCCGAAACTTATAATTCTCGCCTAGAAGTATAGCGTCAGGAGCAATATCTGGAGTAAATTGAAAATTTACCGTTTTATCCCAAAGAGCCTCATGATCAAATTTGACTGATGAACCACAGTGCACGCCGCTGCCATCATGCCCGATATTCTGAACCAAACTATGCTTAGGATAAATTGAGACCATATTATTAATTGCCATCAAAACCATAATTCTTACATCGAGGGCATCAATTTTCCCCCGCTTATCAAGAAGCGCCATGTGATAAATATCATTGCCACCACGATTTAGTTTTTTCCTTATTCGTTTTAAATCGATGCCTGATAAATCATCTGGAACCATATCCAGAGATCTTTTCCACATTCCTACACCCCAACCATTGAATCTTGGTAATGTAAAATAATCTTTATCATTTTTTCCAAGGCTCTTCAGTGGCGGTGCAAATCCAGAAACACTAACCACTTTAAGGTTAGTCTCGTAATAATCCAGAGCATTGTTAATATAACTCAGGAACCCAGGAGCCGTTACGATATCTTCTTCGAGCATAATGATACGGCCGTGCAAATTCAGCACTTTTTTCAAACCACCTCTGCAGTTCTTGACCCGATTATTGATTTCTCGCTCAAGGATGTGAACTTTTTTAAATCCATCAATGGTATACAGGTATTGTCTCAACAGATTGACTTTCTCTTCATCGCCTGGCTTTGGACCATCTGAAAACAGATAAAGCTCACTTTTTTCTGCCAGGTAATTCTGTTTCAATGCATCAATTGTTCGCCTTAAATGATGCATTCGGGAGTAAACGCATATGGCAACTGGAGCTAAATTACACACTGGAACACTCAGGATCTGATCAAGTATAAGGGGTTAACGGATTTCATCATTGCCCAGGTACTTTTTCTGAGAGGCTTCCAGATAAAAGAAACGCCCCAGGTACCTATCGACTGGGTGAGAAATGTTGCTATCGCAGCACCTGCAATACCGAAACGTGGTATCAATAATAAATTGGCGATAATGTTTACGAAAACGATAATAAGATTGTTATAAAGACGATATTTTTGTAAATCCTCACTTATTAACCATATTCCTCGCGCTAGAGCCTGGGAAATAAAAATACCGTTCCAGATATTAATAACAAGAGCTACATATGACTCTTCATAAGATTGGCCATAAAGCAGGATAACAAGCTGCTGGCCAATAAAAAGAAATAGAACTCCAACCAGGATTCCCAGCCAAAACATAAAAGAGTAAAGCTGAATCAACCGCGCATTGTAAAGATTATAGTTTCGCTCTCTTAAATCAACAAAATACGGGGTTAATGTCATAATTATGATGGCAGGAATAAAATACCATGCTTCTGAAAGCTTTACAGCAACTGCATAAATTCCCACATGCTCAGAATCTAACAAATTACCGATCATTACCTGATCGATCTTCATATGCACACTGATGAGAAAAATACTTATTGCTAATGGCCAGGACGCCTTTAGCAAGCCAATGGCTATTTTATTACTAAATCGCCACTGTGAAAACAAATTAGAATCATTGATATAGACAAATAAAAGTAGAATAGAGACCAGAAATGCCTCAACTAAAACAGCTACAGCAAAATAAATGACACTGAAATCAAAAATTATAAAGACTACTTTAAAAATAAGGCTTACAACAAATGCAATACTGCGAGATATAGCAATTTTTTTTGAAGATATTTTTGCTTGATAGAAATAATCAACAACATCGACAGCCTGAAAAATAAAACCAAGAGAAATTATTAATATGATGGCTTTAATTAGACCATCAGTCTCTATAAGGACTAATGATAAAGAAATTAAAGCTATAGCGATAATCGCACCAATCAGTTTTAAATAAAAAGCAGTGCCAAGCAGATAATTTCTTAGTTTAGGTTTTTTAACCAATTCACGAACAATAATTTGATCAAGACCAAGTTTTACAAACAATAAGAACAATCCAGAAAATGCAATAGCGTAATTGAGTACACCGTAATCTTTTGGTCCCAGATACCGGGCAACCCATATTCCTATAAAAAGCTCTCCGAATAGTCTGATAACCCTGTCTACTGCCAGCCACGATATATTTTGTAATAGCCTGGAAAACATGAATGAACAAAATGCGCTGTAGTATGCTTATGGCTTAACGATCAATATTGTGAATTATGCTTTTTAGAAAACGCAAACCCAAACCAGCTTGTCCTTCAGATATGCGCCCGTTACATGAAGCAATAACACTAACTGTTTCTTCAACACCGTAACTACTCCTTATGTTACGGAATATATGTGACAAGTAGTTATTATTAGTACAAATAATCCCACTATAAAGATCAGATTTTGTATTCAATGCATCTGATAAGGATAAGACCAGAACCAAATTGTCACCTAATTTACTTCCAACACCAGGCACCAAAGCTTCTTTCGTATAAATAATTTTTTTATTCTCATTCTCATCATAGGTCTGTTTGTATAAATCTTTGTTTTCATCACTTAATGACTCATACATATAAACATTACTTGCCTTATTGAACACTGAGTAGTTTTTACTACTCAAATGTTGATCGGACGATTTTTCTCTAACAAGATAATTAATCCTGGATAAATTTAAAATGTTCTCAAAGTGATCCGGTGTCCCTTGAGGCACAACTAGCAAGCCTTCACCTACAGTACCAACAATAGCAATTAGCAGGCTAATTAGTTCACTGCCTACAGCTACGACTTGATCAAAACCAGTCCAGTTCTCAAGTTCAGTTTCGAGGTTGGTTGCTAATGGACCATGATTCGTAAAATAATGGTTGGCATACATCTGCTTGATTACTTCTTTATAATCCTGCTTCTCGAGATGTTTATCCATTACTGACACCTTGAATCAAGTTACAGACATACGTAACATCGGAATCAGTAACTCTGTATCCACAAGGCAAATTCAAAAATCGAGTAGATGCATGAATTGTATGGGTCAAGTCGGTTATTTTTACAGGGTAGTGTGTTTTTTTCTCGTGCAGTGGTATTGAATAATAAGACCTTGCCAATACATTGTTTTTATTGAGCATTTCCAGTAATGAATCTCTGGATAACGGGTAGTTATCCAGGACTTCCACTACGATGTTTTTATAAGAAGTTTGATCCCTCTCATTAAATGCCAAAAGCCTAATCCCTTCGATATCGTTTAACTCACACCGATATGAATTATAAATATTTCGATTATGTGCAACATTCGTTTCAACTTCAGAAAGTGAACTTAATCCAAAAAGCGCATGAAAACCATGCAGTGAGAAATTCATTCCTGATGAAGAATCAGAATTATCGGTTCCCTTTAGATATTGACCGTCACGAAATAAAATCAAATCATCTTTAAATTTCTTATCGTCGGTACAGACATACCCCCCTTCCAAACCATTAAGAAGTTTAGAAGCATGCATGGAAAAAACCTCACCGACACCAAATGAACCAATGCGTTTTCCATTTATAGTTTCATGGACTGACTCGACTGCATCAAATAACAAAGGTATTCCATAAGATTCAGAGATCTTTATTATATTTTCGACATCACAACAATTTACAATAGGATGAACGGCTAGTATTAACGAAGATTCATTTGAAATATTTTTTTTTATTGAATCAGGTGAAATTGCTAAATTTTCAGGATCTATATCAACAAAAACAGGTATTTTTCCGGCCCAGTAAACTGCATCTGCCAATCTCCGGTATGTCAATGAAGGCATAATAACCTCATTACGTCCATCATCTGATTTTGCTATTATGGAAGCAACCAGAGCCCAAAAGCCTGTTGAAAATGATATGCAATATTTAGAATTATGATATTGCGCAAAAGACGATTCGAAGACTTCTATTGCAGAATTCACATCACCATCAAAAGCAACAAATCGATCAATTTTACTTATTACATCGGTTATATCCGGCTCATATAAATTTGAAGTAGATAATATTTTTTCCATTCTTCAGTTTCGAGTTAATTTAAGGTCAAACCTGTACTTTGATCCATAAAACATATCTGGCATAAATGAAGTCTCTGCTTGAAAACCAATATTCAAGCTTATAGCTTTTAACTCATCTGGATCCCACCATACTCCGATTGGTGTTTCATGATCGTCAACATCAAAATCTTTAATATTTCTATTAGAATAAAACTCTTTAGCCATATTTTTATTCGGAATATTTCCGATAAACACTATTTCTGTATTTTGATATTTTGTCATGAATAATTCTAATAAACTCAGCAAGACATCTCTTTTCAAATATGACATGACACCATACATCAGTATCTTGTTATAAATGTTACTTTCACTATTTTCTACAAAACTGACAACATCACTCTCTATATAATTCACATGATCATTGGGCTTAAAGAACTCACGAGCTATATCTAAAAGATATTCTGAAAAATCAACGCCAGTATAGGAATCAATTAACGGAAAAAAATTCGAGGAAAGTGCCGCATTCCCACAGCCTAAATCAAGCAAGTGGTCATTTTTTGAAAACGATAAACTCTTAATAACTTTTTCAACAATCATAGAGATTTCTTCTTCCGAAACCTCTTTCCCATTGACCGTTCTTTTTATTTGTTTCCAAAACTCTGTCCGACCAACAGTTTTGGGAAATTCTTTGTGTATGTAATCTTTAGTCATTGTGACTCTTGTAAAATTGAATATTTTTTCGTCATGTCGCGAACTTGCTCCAGATCATTCCAGAGTAGCACATCTATAATCGAAAGCCCGGATACAAATTCTGGCCTGCGTTGAGGGTATTGCTCTATAACAGGCTGCAAAAAACTGAGTTTGATATCAGCTTGAACAAATTCTTTATTATTGAAAATATGTTTACCACCAACCGGATTTACGTATTCATTAGCTTGCATCTTTTCAGAAATTCGCAATGCCCATTGGCCAGGATGTTCAATATCACCTAATGCCAGGTTCATCTCTGACTGGACATGATATTTAACCGAGATATCGAGTAGTTCTGCTGTTTCTTTTAACGTGCTGATTAAAAATCTTGATAAATTATCTTCATCCTGTTCGAGACATTTTGACACCAAGTGGTATGCCCTTTTATAGAAAGGAGCTTTTTTTTTAAAAGCCCCTAATTTCCCCAGAATTTGTTGTTTCCACTTACCATCCTGCTTGATTGTAATGTCAACAATTTGATCGAATTGCCCCCTTTTAGCTAAAGGGACTGTTATGAACTGCCATTCTTTCTCTACTTCCGGGTGTAATATTCTGTTTCGGTTAATCCATCCTTTGTCTATGAACTGAATATCATCAAAAAACACCCATTCATCTACAGCCTTCATCAATTGAAAATAGCCAATGTACGGAAAGAAATAGGGTTGCATGATTCCTAACTTCATGTTGACTCACTTTCAATTACCTGGACTATGGATTTTACTTGTTCTATCGATAAAGTTGAATATAGGGGTAAACAAATCACTTCATCTGCAATTTGATTAGCTACTGGCAAAGTATTTTTTGAAGCGGATGGCATAGTGTTGTACATAGACAAGTTACTGATAAGAGGATAAAAATATCTTCGCCCATTAATGCCGGCATCTTTAAGCTTGAGAAATAAATCATCACGACTGAGCGGGTAGTCTCGATTGACAAAGATTGGAAAATAAGAGCTATTCTCCAGAACATAGCTTGGCTGCTTAGGCAACAAAGAAATTCCTTTTACATCACTAAGAGCTTGACGATAAAAATGCGCTAATTCTTTCCTGAGCGCTATTTCATCTTGAATATATTTCAGTTGCAGCAGCCCAAACGCCGCATTAAACTCGCTCATTTTTCCATTGATACCAGTAGCAATAACGGAGAGCTGGTTTTCAATCCCAAAGTTTTTTAGGAAATCTATTTTTTGCTTTGTTTCAATGTCATCACAAACTATAGCGCCACCTTCAAAAGTGTTAAAAACCTTGGTTGCATGAAAGCTTAATACTGAAAGATCACCATGATTCAATAATGATTCACCTCTGTATTTTACGCCAAAAGCATGAGCCGCATCATAAATCACCTTTAATCCATTGCTTTTTGCAATAGCATCTATTTTCTCTACATCACATGGATTTCCATAACAATGGACTGGCATAATTGCAGATGTTCTTGGTGTAATTTCAGATTCTATTTTGGAAGGATTCAAATTACAGTTGTTTGGATCAACATCAATAAATACGGGAGTTAAATTATTCCATAGAAGTGAGTGTGCTGTTGCAACAAAGCTATAGGGGGTGGTAATCACCTCACCACTGATATCCAAAACTTTCAGCGCAGTAATTAATGCAATTGTCGCGTTGGTAAAAAGGGAAATGTACTTAACTCCCAAGTGCTCGCATAAGGCTTTCTCTAATTCTTCATGATAAGGACCATTATTTGTAACCTGACCACTTTTCCAAATGCGCTCTAAATAGGGCATAAATTCCTCCAGAGGCGGCATGGAGGGTTTGGTTACAAAAATTTGATTATCTGCCACAATTAATGCCTATCAATCATTCATGGTAATGAAGTGTTTTAAAACCATGCTTTTTAATGAGCTCATCACGTTCAGCTGATTTCAAATCTTCTCTAACCATTTCAGCTACCAGGTCTTTAAATGAAATCCTGGTTTGCCAGCCCAGCTTTTGTTTGGCCTTGGATGAGTCACCAAGCAATGTTTCTACTTCTGTGGGACGGAAATAGCGGGGATCTACCTGAACAATACAGTTATTATCTGCATCATAACCTTTTTCGTTTTCACCTTGCCCTTCCCAGCGTATATTGATTCCCAGTTCTTCAGCTGCTGCATTGACAAAATCTCTTACAGAATGTTGCTCTCCGGTTGAAATACAGAAATCATCGGGTTCGTCCTGCTGTAACATCAACCACTGCATTTCCACATAATCCCTGGCATGGCCCCAATCACGCCTGGCATCGAGATTGCCCAAATACAGACAATCCTGTAATCCCAGTTTGATACGGGCAAGTGCCCGGGTAATTTTTCGAGTCACGAATGTCTCACCCCGTATCGGGCTTTCATGATTAAACAGAATACCGTTACAGGCATACATACCATAGGCTTCCCGGTAGTTGACAGTTATCCAGTAAGCATAAAGCTTGGCCACCGCATATGGGCTTCTAGGGTAAAAAGGCGTGGTTTCTTTTTGCGGCACTTCCTGTACCATTCCGAACAGCTCTGAAGTGGAAGCCTGGTAGTATTTAGTCTTCTTTTCCAGTCCTAGAATTCGAATTGCTTCGAGTATCCTTAAAGCACCCAAAGCATCTGAATTTGCGGTATATTCAGGTTCCTCAAAACTGACAGCCACATGGCTCTGGGCTGCAAGGTTATAAATCTCATCAGGCTGCGTTTGCTGAATAATTCGTATCAGACTGGAACTGTCAGTCAAGTCTCCATGATGCAGGACGAATCGCTGGTCCTTTTCATGTGGGTCCTGGTAAAGATGATCGATTCTATCGGTATTAAACAAGCTGGTGCGGCGTTTGATTCCATGAACTTCATAGCCTTTTTCAAGCAGAAATTCAGCCAGGTAGGCTCCATCCTGCCCGGTTATACCCGTGATTAATGCAATTTTCTTTTGCTCTGACATTCTTAAATCTCTATTTCATAATCGCTGACTTCAGGAAGTCCTGGTAGGCCAGCTGCAATCCATCTTCTAAATCTACCGCAGCTTGCCACCCTAAATTGTTTAACCGCTCACTATCCATCAATTTTCTGGGAGTTCCATCCGGCTTTCCCGTATCAAAATTAATTTCGCCCGTGAAACCAATGACCTTTTGAATCGTTTCAGCAAGCTCGCGTATCGTAACATCCTGGCCAAAGCCCACGTTGATATGACTCAGCATCGGCTGCGTATGCTGGTCATAAACCTTTTTCTCAAGATTCATCACATGAACACAGGCTCTTGCCATATCATCAACATACAGGAACTCACGTCTTGGTTTGCCGCTGCCCCATACAGTAACAGATGATGCACCTGACACCTTGGCTTCATGAAATCTTCGGATCAAGCCCGGTATGACATGACTGTTTTCAGGGTGATAATTGTCACCAGGACCATATAAATTGGTCGGCATCACACTTCTATAATCGATACCGTGAGTTTCTCCATATTGACGGTTATAGCTTTCACAAAGCTTTATTCCTGCAATCTTGGCAACTGCATAGGGCTCATTGGTCGACTCGAGCGTTCCTGTAAGTAAAGCATCTTCACGCATAGGTTGCCCTGCAAGCTTTGGATATATGCAACTTGAGCCAAGAAACAGCAATTTTTTGACTCCATTGATAAAAGCGCTGTTAATCACATTGGCTTCGATCATCAAATTATCGTAAATAAATTCCGCAGGGTAGGTATTGTTCGAATGAATCCCCCCTACTTTTGCAGCTGCAAGATAAACCTGGTCAGGTTTTTCTCTGACAAAAAAGCTTTGTACGGCTGCCTGGCTGGTTAAATCGAGTTCTTTATGGCTTTTGACAATTATCTGATCAGCTTTCGTTCCATTAGCCAACAATTGTCTTACTATTGAAGAACCGACCATACCACGGTGGCCTGCAACATATATTTTTGTTAATTGTTCCATAATTCTTTGTTAACGAGATATAAATGACTACTTAAAAACCAGAATCAGACAGGCTTTACTGTTTTAGCTCTCTGGTCTTGTCTGGATATCCAGTCAAGATTAAATAAATGCCAAAGGCAGCCCAACTCACTCGAGGCCTATAATTGCTACTTTTTTCTTCATCAACTTGGATGCAATATACGTATACAATTAGGAAGTTTTACATTACAGGAGTTTTCTTTTGAAATTATACTCCAGGTGCTCCATTGCTGGCTAAACGAATTTCTATGAAATTAAGCTTAAAATGACTGATGACAAGACAATTTAGCTCAAAATTTATCCCCGGTTACCTTCGCTCTCAGTGGACGGCATTCTTTCATGACGCCTTGATGATCGCTCTTGCCTGGATTGGCGCTTTTTGGCTCCGCTTCAACCTGGAAGAAATACCCGAGCAATTTTTTGTTCAGGGCAGCCTCGCATTGTTCGTAATTTTTCCAGTGCAAATTGTCAGTTTTCAGTTATTTGGACTTTACAAAGGCATTTGGCGATTTGCCTCGCTACCGGATATTTTCAGAATAATAAAGGCTGTGGCTACAGGCGTTCTGGCCGGCATGCTTATTCTGTTTGTCTTTACTCGTGCCGAAGGAATTCCACGTTCGGTGCCCATCATTTACAGTATCTTGCTGGTGATGTTTCTCAGCACCCCTCGCCTGCTGTACCGCTGGCTCAAGGACCATCATTTATATATTCCATCGGGTAAAAAGGTGCTAATTGTTGGTGCTGGAAATGCCGGAGAGATGCTTGCCCGCGATATTCTCAGGAACCAGAAAGAGTCCTATCATCCGGTCGCGTTCGTCGACGATAATCCCTCGCGTCTGGGCAGGGAAATTCATGGCCTCAAAATAATTGGCAAAACCATAGATATACCTGAGCTCGTGGATACGTTGGGCATAGAAATAATCATGCTGGCAATTCCCTCTGCCCGACCGAAAGATATGCAACGTATTGTAGAAGTCTGTGAAACAACCGGAATTCCCTTCAGATCTGTCCCACTCATGAAAGACCTGGTTTCCGGACAAGTCAATGTCAACGAGCTTCGGGAAGTCTCCATCGAAGACCTGCTTGGACGTGATCCAGTAACACTTGACTGGGAAGGCATAACCAAAACATTATCTAACAAAGTCATATTGATTACCGGAGCTGGCGGTTCAATTGGTGCCGAGCTTTGCAGACAGATCAGCCTTATCAATCCCAAAAAACTGATAATGGTAGATAACAGTGAATTCAACCTGTATTCCATTGAGTATGAGCTTAACAAGTCATGTCCTGATCTTAATATTTCCCACTATCTGGGTGACGTAACTGACAAGAGCTACATCGAATACATATTCGAGCAAAATCGACCTCAAATCGTATTCCATGCAGCTGCATACAAACATGTCCCTATGCTGGAAAACCAGGTTCGGCAGGCGATGCGAAACAATATTGTTGGCACCCGAAACACTGCTGATGCTGCCAGCCAGCATGGAGTAGAAATTTTTGTTCTTGTCTCCACTGACAAAGCCGTGAATCCTGCCAATGTTATGGGCGCTAGCAAACGTGCGGCCGAAATCTATTGTCAAAACCTGAATGCCCATTCTGATGCTCATTTTGTGACAGTGCGGTTTGGCAATGTGCTGGGCTCTGCAGGCAGCGTCATCCCCTTGTTTCGCAAGCAAATCAAGTCTGGAGGCCCTGTCACGGTCACAGACCCCCGTATGGAAAGGTATTTCATGACCATTCCGGAAGCCTGCCAATTGATTATGCAGACCACTGTTCTCGGCACTGGCGGAGAAATATTTGTGTTGGATATGGGTGAGCCTGTAAAAATAAGCTATCTTGCTGAACAGATGATTCGCCTGTCAGGAAAAATTCCCGGGGAGGACATTCAAGTCGATTTCGTTGGACTAAGGCCGGGCGAAAAATTATATGAGGAACTCTTCCATGAAAAAGAACAGCTCGAAGCTACTGGACATAAGAAAGTTTTCCTCGCCAGGCACCGCAAAGTTGAATGGACCAGTCTGATAACGATTATGGACCAGATCAAGACAGCTTGTGAGCAACTTCAAGAAGAGCGGCTTGTCGAATTGCTTGACCAACTCGTTCCAGAACATGCTGAGCAGGTTTCAACACAGCAAGATCAGCAACAACAGCCTATTCAGGCTCAAAACGTGGTTCAGTTGAAATAGAACCGGAAATTGACGGCTGCACTCACCGCCTCAATACCTGAAACCATCTCCAGAAATTCAACAGTCCCGCCAGTGCCCCGGCAAAATAAGTTAATGCAGCTGCCTTGAGTATTCTTTCGGCAGGCCGGTATTGAGATTCCTCGAGATAGCCGGTCTTCAACAGCGGCAAGGCCTTGTTGAAACTGGCATCCAGTTCGACTGGCAAGGTAATAAAATGCACCAGCAGGCCAGAACCCATCACCAGGAATGCGGCGAGCGCTGTGACCAGGGTTGCCGATGGTGCTCTTGAAATCAGTCCCAGAAAAGGTGAGATGAACAGCAAAAAAGAACCGAGCCTCTGGGCAACGAAAGCAAACCTGGCCATGTGTGTTCTGAAACGAAACATAGTCTGACCGAGACCATCCTGCATGGCATGGCCTACTTCATGCGCTGCCACGGTAATTGACGTCAGGGTTTTACCTTCGAATTTGTCCCTGGTAAGACGTACTGACTTGGCGACTGGGTCATAATGGTCACCCTGCTCAGTTATTTCCACGCTAACAGCCGGCAGGCCCATTTTATCCAGTAAGTGGCGGGCAAGTTCACCACCTGTTCCCGGAAAATTTTCCTCCCTGTTCTGGTGATATTTTTTCAACACAGAGGCTACCCACAGTTGGGGAAGATAAATGCAGGCCAGCAGGACAACAAAGAATATGAGGTATGGCATTTTTTAGAAACATCCGCTCTATAAATCACGACCCCTGATCAGGCTTTTAAACTGGCCGGATTTTTCTGTAATTTCATTCCAGGCGACCGGAATTTTGATAATTGCCAGGGTGCCGGTTGTTAACAGTTTCCAGTCCTTGTAGTAATCATCGGGAACCTCTGTCAAATACAGCAGCAGAGATTCCAGACCCGGGTTATGGCCGACCAACAACGGACATTTGATTTCATCAGGCAACTCTGACAGCACCTTCAGCAATTGTTCTACACCAGCCTCGTAAATACGCTGATCCAGTTCGAGCTCAACCTGATCGGGCAACATTTCTGCGACAATACCGGCTGTAGACAAGGCGCGCTCGGCTGGGGATGAAATGACAACATCTGGCTTGTAATGCGCATTATTGGAAAGCCAGTAGCCAAGCTTCTTGGCCGCCTTGATGCCTCGTTTTTTCAGCGGACGGTCAAAGTCACTGGTACCGGTGCTCCAATCTGACTTGCCATGGCGCATCAGAAGGAGTTTGTGAGATTTTTGATCAATTGTAGGCATGAGTAAAAATCAAGTCAGGAGCTGTGGGTTCCCGCCTCTGCGGGAATGACAAGCTACATTCTAGTCATCCGTTTTTCCTGATAACGCCGGCCAGGCAGCCTGTAAATACACCAGCATGGACCAGAGCGTCAAAATCACCGCGACATACAACAGCACGTAACCCACCGTGAAGGTTGGAAACAGGCCAATGTCATCGCGATAGATCAGCAGCACCAACGCCAGCATCTGTGCCGCCGTTTTGAATTTGCCAATAACAGAAACAGCCACGGTGGCCCTTTCACCGAGCTCTGCCATCCACTCCCGCAAAGCCGAGATGGTGATTTCACGGCCGATGATAACCACGGCAGGAATCACCATGAACAAGGTGGGCTGCGCCTGAACCAGCACGATCAGAGCCGATGCCACCATCAGCTTGTCTGCAACCGGGTCAAGAAAAGCTCCCAGCGGCGAAGTCTGCTGCCACTTACGCGCCAGGTAACCATCCAGCCAGTCTGTTACCGCGGCCAGAGCGAACAGAAAGGCACACAGCTGGTTAGCCCACTCGAAAGGCAGATAAAAACTGCCAACGAAGAATGGAATCAGGATGATGCGCAAAATGGTGAGTATATTGGGGATAGTGAGCATGACAACGAAATCCTACAAGATTCCCGCCTGCACGGAAATGACAGAAATATTATTCCCCATGAAAAGTTTCATAAATTTTCTCTGCCAGCTGGTGGCTGATACCTTCTACCCTGGCGATATCTTCGACACCTGCTTTTTGCAGTTGCTGAAGCCCACCAAAATATTTCAGTAGTGACTGTCTGCGTTTGGGCCCTACTCCCTGAATTTCCTGTAATGTGGAATTCTTACGGGATTTGGCGCGTCGGTTTCTGTGACCGGTGATTGCAAAACGGTGCGATTCATCACGAATGTGCTGTACCAGGTGCAATGCCGGCGAATTATCCGGAATGATAATCGGCTGGGACTGATCCAACAAGAACAACTGTTCCATCCCCGGTCTGCGATCCGGCCCCTTGGCGATGCCAACCAGCAACACGCCACTGATGGCAAGCTCCTGCAAAATGGCGTCAGCCGCATTCAATTGCCCTTTGCCTCCGTCAATAAAAAGGATATCAGGCAACGGCACATCGCCACTCTTTACCCTGCTGTAGCGACGCTCAAGCGCCTGTGACATGGCTGCATAATCATCCCCTGCCGTTATGCCTTCAATATTGAAGCGCCGGTAATCCTGCTTATATGGCCCTTCCTGGTTGAACACCACACAGGAAGCCACCGTCAACTCACCTGAGGTGTGGCTGATGTCAAAACACTCCATGCGTTCAGGCAGACTTTCCAGTTGCAAGGCCTGTTGCAATGCTTCCAGTCGTTTCTGCTGACCTGCATCCCCGGAAAGTTTGGAGTGCAGGGTAATCCTCGCATTGCGCTCGGCCATTTTCAGCCAGCGGGCGCGTTCTGCGCGTACATTTTTACGAATGGCAACATGTCTGCCCTTCTGATTGCTCAGTACTTCCTGCAACAGTTCCAGATCATCGGGAATAGCTGTCACCAGGATTTCATTAGGTATCAACTGCCCATGGCCTGAATGACCAATGTAGTAGCGGGAAATAAAGGCTGACAATAAAGATTCAACCGTCGCATCTGCAGGTGCCTTGGGGAAATAATGCTTGTTGCCCAGGTTGCGGCCGGAACGGATAAAAAACTGTTGTATACAGGCTATTCCCTGTTCGTAGGCACAGGCCAGAATATCCATATCACCTGACTCGCCGGATACGTACTGTTTTTCCTGCACAGCACGCAATGCGGCAATCTGGTCACGCAGCCGGGCTGCTTCTTCAAATGCCAGCGCCGATGAAGCCTTGTCCATGCGCTGCATGAGTTTTTCCACCACGGTACTGGTCTTGCCCTGTAAAAAAAGCACGGTGTCGTTTACGTGCTGCTGGTACTGTTCCACGGTGACTTCATTGGTACAGGGTCCACTGCAGCGCTTGATCTGGTATTGCAGGCAGGGACGTGAACGATTCTGGTAAAAGCTGTTTTCGCACTGACGCACCGGAAACAGCTTTTGCAGCAGATGCAGGGTTTCCCGTACTGCCCCGGCACTGGGATATGGCCCGAAATACCGGCCTTTCCCCTTGCGCGCTCCCCGATGGAAGCTCAAACGGGGAAATTCATCCGCGGACAGGTACAGATACGGATAACTTTTATCATCCCTGAGCAAAATGTTATAGCGGGGACTGAGCTCCTTGATCAGGTTATTTTCAAGCAGCAAAGCCTCGGCTTCGGTATGTGTCACTATGATCTCGACATGGTCGATCTGCGACACCATGTGATGAATGCGCTTATTGTGAGAGCGAGTAAAATAGCTACTGACACGGCGCTTGAGGTCCTTTGCTTTCCCCACATACAGCACCACACCCTCATCATTGATCATGCGGTAGACGCCCGGGGCATGGGTGAGGGTTTTAAGGAAAGCTTTTGAATCAAACATGGAATGTAAGACTACAAGGTATCAGGAAATACTGAAAGAAGACACCGCGAGTACTCCAGGTATATTCGCATCAACTAACCAATAAACGATAAACTTCCGGGGACGCGTAGATACATCCCTGTAAGCTCTGCAAAACATCCCTGTTTTGCACGCCCCTTGAAGTCTATTCGTTTATTGATTTGTAAGTTCTCTGGCCCTTTCAAACACCTGCTCAAACATCTCTGCCGTCAACCGTTTCGTCTGTGTGTTATAACGACTGCAATGGTATGAATCAATCAACGTAAACCCATCAGGCAATTGGTGTTCTGCAGCATGTCCAAACTTGTAAGCTGACAGCTTCAATCCCAACGCCTTTAAAATGGCATTATGAGCAATTGAACCCAGCGCAATGAGAATACGTTTACTTTCAAGTGATTCCAGCTCCGCCTTGAGAAACGCATTACATTGATTAATCTCTGCTCCCGTTGGTTTGTTCTGGGGTGGCAGACATTTGACGGCATTGGTAATCCTGCAATTAATTAATTGCAGCCCATCATCAACATGATGCGAGTCAGCCTGATTGCTAAACCCGGTTTTATAAAGTGTTTCGTAAAGCAACAACCCGGCATAATCGCCGGTAAAGGGTCTGCCGGTAGCATTTGCACCATGCATGCCCGGCGCGAGCCCGATAATTAATACATCGGGATTGTCATCCCCAAAAGGTGCCACCGGCAAGCCATGATAGTCGGGATATTGCTCTCGAATACCAGCAAGAAACCCGGCCAGGCGCGAACAGGCAGTGCATTCGATATCAAAACACTTCATTGTTCAATGACACCATGGCGGATAGCCAGATGCGTAAGTTCAACATCATTGGCAACATTGAGCTTTTCAAACACGCGGTGACGATAGGTACTGATCGTTTTGGGACTGAGAAACAGGCTGTCGGAAATATACTGGTTGCCATGTCCCTGCGTTACCATCAGCATCACCTGCATTTCACGGTCCGAGAGGCTGGCAAAGGGGTTGTCATCAGATTCAGACACTTCCTGACCGAGGTATTGGTTACCATCAAGCACCGAGTTGATCGCGTCGAACATTACTCTGGCGTCAGAGCCCTTGGTCACATAACCGGAAGCACCCGCCTTGATAAGCTGTGCAGGAAAAGGCGCTTCCTGCAAGGCCGTAACCGCGATCACCTTGATCTCGGGAAACCTGTGATGAATGCGTCTTGTTGTCTCAATACCGCCAATACCTGGCATATTAATATCCATCAACACCACATCAGGTAATACTGATTCTGACTGTAGATAGTCCAGCGCTTCTTCACCAGATGCTTTTTCTGCGACAATCTGGAAATTCTCATTCGACTCCAGAATGCTTTTCAGCCCGGCGCGGACAAGATCATGATCGTCAACAAGTAAGATACTGGTCATTAACAGTTGCCATTTTGCGTCACAGTTTTTAGTCTGTGAGTTTAACGCAAGCGGACTTTTTACGAAAATCTAATCATGACAATTCATTCGCACCACAGCCATTATGCAGATATCACTACCTTAATACTTTGCGGTGGAGGCAGTCGCCGCATGGGTGGTGAAGATAAAGGCCTGATGGAATTTCATGGCAAACCGATGATCCAGCATTCGATTGCAGCCCTGTCCCTGCACTTTAGCGATATTCTTGTCAGTGCAAACCTTAATATCGACAAATACCGCGCCCTTGGACACCAGGTAATACAGGACAGTATTGCAGATGCAGGTCCGCTTGGTGGAATCTATGCTGCGCTGGAAAAAACAGATAAATCACTGCTTCTGATCACTACCTGCGATACCCCGTTAATTGACAGTGAAATTGCTCAGCGCTTGATTCACAGTCATACGGAAAGCGATGCTGATGTTTATGTGGCCCATGACGGTAAACATATGCAGATGCTACATGCCTTGCTCAACCTGAAAAAAACCGATCTCAAAATATCACTCTCCGCTTATTTGCAAACAGACAGGTCGGTTAAAGGCTGGTATAGAAAACTGGATGTTTTGGAGGTGGATTGCTCAGATCTCAGCCTGCATTTTTCGAATATCAATACGCCAGAGGATTTAATCAAGGCCTCGGATTGATAATTGTCAATTATTGCTTGACTTAATGCTCAATATAGGAAAAAGTACACCGCCATAAAAATAAGAAAAAAGAAACATTGAAGTTTATATAACAGCTTGGAGCTATTTACTATTTGCCCGGTGGCGCCTTTGGCGCCGTGGGGGTTTATAGCCCGTCCGTATTAACGGATATTTCTTCCTTTTACATTTAGCTTTGTTCTGGCCTTCTGGGCTTTGCGTGCTTTCTTCGCTCTTTTTTCAGCAAACTGGATCATACGCGTCTGACTGCCAATTTGCTGCTCTTCATTTTCAGGCTGGTACTGAATATACGAACCATCTGACTGCATTTCCCAGGCAGAACGCCTGTCATTAAGCTGAGTATCGAGAATACAGCGTAGCTCCTTACACAGGGCCTCACCTTCTACAGGCGTCACCACTTCCACTCGGGATTCGAGGTTACGTTTCATGCTGTCTGCAGAACCGATAAAATATTCCTCTTCCCCTCCGTTGTGGAAATAATAAATCCGCGTATGCTCCAGGAAGCGCCCTACAATACTGATAACCCGGATATTATCTGATAAACCTTTGATACCGGGACGGATGCGGCAGGTATCACGAATAATCAAATCGACCTTTACCCCATCACTTGAAGCCTCATAAAGAGCTCTTGTGATATCAACATCTTCAAGGGCGTTCATTTTAAACTGGATCAGCCCCGGTTTTTCTGGCGAACTCAGTTCGCGTTCTCTGGCAATCTTCGCCAGCAGGGCTTTTTTCAAAGCCTTCGGTGAAGTCAGTAATTTCTGGAAATTTCTTAGCTGATAGCCAGTGGTCAGGTAGTTGAACAACTCGGTGGCGTCCTTTCCCAGTGTCTCATCGTTGGTCAGAATACCAAGATCGGAATAAAGTCGGGCAGTCCCTGCATGATAATTTCCTGTTCCGATATGCAGGTAGCGTTTCAGGCCATTGTAGTCATTTCTTACCACCAGAACGATCTTGGAATGTGTTTTCAGGCCAATGACGCCATAGGTGACATGTACACCGGCTTCTTCCATACGTGCCGCCCACTGAATATTGTTGGCTTCATCAAATCGTGCTTTGAGCTCCACAACCACGGCGACCTGTTTGCCATTTCGGGCAGCCTGAATCAGGTATTCGACTACCTTGGTATCCTGGGAAGTGCGGTACAGGGTCATTTTGATCGCTCGAACCTTGGGGTCTCTGCTGGATTCTTTAAGAAAACGCTCAACTGATGTTCCAAAAGACTCGTAAGGATGCTGCAGTAATATCGAACCGCGATCCCGTATGGTGTAAAAAATACTTTTACGATCCAGCAACTCTACATTATCTATCGGATGATGCGGTTCATCATGCAACTCAGGAATATCAAGACCGACTATTTCAAACAGGTCGCGGGTTGCCATAAGGCAATCATTGATCTCGAAAACATCCTCTTCTTCATTAAGCTTCAGTTCCGCAGCTAGCATGCCACTGTGTACAGGATCCATACCGTGCACAATTTCAAGGCGTACAATGGGAGCAAAACGACGATCACGCAATTCCGACTCAATCAATGACAACAAGTCATCAGCGTGTTCCTCATTACGCTCCGTATTGGCATTTCGCGTGACACGAAACTTCTCGCAACTGAGAATTTCCATACCTGGCAACAACATATCCAGGTTGTGTTCCATAACTTCTTCAAGGGCGACAAATGCGTTTCTGTCAGGCAGCTGAATGAATCGCTTTATACCAGTACCCACTGGCACCTTGATGCGGGTTAAAGCCGTTTTATCATGCTGAGGTAACTTTACCTGAACCAGCAGGTTGAGCGACAGGTTGGATATGAACGGAAAAGGGTGGGCCGGATCAATCGATTGCGGTGTCACCAAGGGAAAAATATTATCGTAATAGTAGTCCCTGGCATAAGCCTGATCCGCTGCATTTAGCTCTTCATAGCGGAAAATTTCGATGTCGTGCTCTTTCAACGCCGAAAGCACTCTTTGCAGGTACTCCGACTTGTTCAGAAGTAGTTCACTTACCACATCATAAGACTCGGTAATCTGTTGTTTCGGTGTACGCCCGTCCACTGTCAGTGAGGACATACCGGCTCCGACCTGTTGCTTCAGACCACCAATACGTTTCATGAAAAACTCATCGAGGTTACCGCTGACAATGGCGATGAACTTCAGGCGTTCGAGTAACGGGTTACGTTCATCATTGGCTTCGTTAAGAACCCTGCGATTAAATTCCAGCCAGGTCAGTTCACGATTGAGATAAAGCTCTGATGAATCCAGATCAAACTGGTTGTCATTCGCTGATTCTTGGTGCATTTCATTTTCGGTTTGTAGCTTATTTTCAGGGCTCATGTTGTTGCCTAAATACAAATTCAAGGAATGATAAAGTAATTATAATACACTTTAAAAAAACGACTTAACTACTTTATTAATAAGATTTTTTAATCAGCTGTAAACATCAATTCCCAGCACATCACTGAGATTCTTTTTTTGCTGTTCCTGCTCATTTTCCACGTAGGCATTAATGGCGCGTTGCTCCGGTGTAGAAACCGGTTGCTCCCTGAACAGGCCTTGCTGCTCGTTTTGAGAAAGATTGCTTTCCAGTTCCTGTTGTGCTGACTGCCTTTCCGCTTCAGAAACAACCCTGTTGACCTGAAAGGAAGTAGATTCCTTTTTATCTGCGGCCTGCTCGATGTCCCGAACCTGGGAAGTATTGCGTTCACCCAGGATCGAGGGAATCAGCGTAACTGCAGGATTGTTATTTATTTCCATAACCGGATGACGAAAAACCTAGACCACGGCTAATTATAGACCATTATTATCGGGTCAACCCGGTGGCCAGGCCATTGAGCGCCCACCAAGAAGGTGCAGATGAATATGGAAAACCGTTTGCCCGGCTTCTGCATTGCAGTTCATTACCGTGCGATAGCCGCGTTCAGCAAGCCCTTCATCGGCAGCAATCTGTTGGGCAGCCAGGAACATTTCACCAATCAGAGCCTTATCTTCATCCTGAATATCATTGATAGTGGAAATATGTTTCTTTGGAATGACTAAAACATGCGTTGGCGCCTGTGGATTCAGATCACGAAACCCTATCACATGATCATTTTCAAAGATTTTATCAGCCGGAATATCACCGGAAACAATTTTACAAAAGATACAGTCAGTCATAATTATAATCCTGTCTTATTGCCAGCAGGTTCACTCAGTACTGCTGGCGGCCGGAAAAAGCATGCGCCAAGGTCCCGCCATCTACAAATTCCAATTCACCACCTAAAGGCACTCCGTGTGCAATTCGACTTGCCTTGATTCCTCTGGCCTGGGCCATTTCACTGATAAAACGGGCTGTGGCCTCTCCTTCCACCGTAGTATTGGTTGCCAGAATCACCTCTTCAATCTCGCCTTCTGACAAGCGCTGATCAAGCAGGTCCATGCCGATATCATCCGGACCAATACCATCCAGGGGTGACAGATGCCCTCCCAGAACAAAATACAAACCCTGATAATGCACGGCGTGTTCAATACTGACCACGTCAGCAGGGGTTTCGACCACGCACAAGGATTTCTGGTCGCGTTTAGGATTTGAGCAGATCTTGCAGACTTCTTCTTCTGTCAACGTTCTGCAACGCTTGCAATGACCAATTTTCTCAATCGCCTCAGCCATGACTTCTGCCAGCTTTTTACCGCCTTCCCGGTCACGTTCAAGCAGGTAAAAAGCCATGCGTTGTGCAGACTTGGGGCCAACACCAGGCAGGCAGCGCAAGGCATCCATTAATTGGCCAAGGAGGCTTTTTGGCATCGGCCTATGCTATTAACAGAGTTAAAATGGTAATTTAAACCCAGGAGGCAATGGCATTCCAGCAGTAGCGGCTGACATACTCTCCTGAGATTTTTCTGTGATACGTTGTGCTGCCGCATTACAGGCGGCTGCGATCAGGTCTTCCAGCATTTCCTTGTCGTCTGACATCAGGCTGTCATCGATTTCCACCCGGGAAACCTCATGTTTGCCATTCATGGTTACTTTGACCAGGCCTCCACCGGCTTCACCGGTAACCTGGGCTTTCGCCAGTTCATCCTGCGCTTTTTGCAGATCTTCCTGCATCTTTTGCGCCTGTTTCATTATATTACCCAGTCCACCTTTCATCGGGCTTACCTCGTCAGTCAGTCATTCCCGCGCGGGCGGGAGCCATAAGACCAGCAATAGCTAATCTTGTTAATCAAAATCTTGTTTCGTAGCCCCCGCCTCTGCGGGAGTGACATTTAGTTTGTATCAACCGGTTTAATCGACTCTTCAACCACCTGTGCATCAAAGGTCTTCTGCATGGCCTGTACATAGGGATTGTGCTTGATATCTTCAACCGCCGATGCCTGTTTATCCTGTTTATGTTGCGCTTCCAGTTGCTGCGGCGTGGCAGCAGCCAGTGATTCAACGATAATTTCAGCTTTTAAACCATCAAAATTTTCTGCTAAAGCCTTGATCAGCATTTGTTCGGCACGTGAACCCTGCAAGGATTTGTGTTGCGGATCCAGCGTTAGAATCAATTTGCCGTCATCCCAGCTTTTCACCGCACAATGCCCCGCAAACTGCCCAGTCAAACCACCTAGTCCCAGTTGCTGGATCACGCTGGGCCAGTCGCGATTGTTTTTATCGACCGTGACAACTGACTCCGTCTTTGACTGAGAGGCAGGCTTTGACTGGGGAGCAGGCTTTGCAGGAGCTGAAGTTACATTCGGTTGTTGTCCCGGATTTGTCCTGCGTACCGTTTGCGGCTTGTTGACAGGTTGAATGTCCGCCTCAACCTCGTTTGGAGTGAAGGCCAACAGTCTCAACATCAGCATTTCAAATCCCATACGCGGATCCGGCGCCAGATTCAGATCATTTTGACCCAGCAGCGCCATCTGGTAATAAAGCTGGATATCTTCGGCCGAGATTCGGGAAATCATTCCTTTCAGCTTCTGCTTGTCTATATCATCCTCAAACCAGTCGACCGAGGCCTGTTGCACCAGTGCCATGCGGTGCAAAAAGGTCAGAAACGTCTTGAGTAGTGAGACAAAATCGACCGATTTTTGTGCCATCTCATCAATCTGCCGCATCAGCAGGGCACCATCCTTTTCAAGCAGGGCTTCCAGCAGCTCAAAAACATAATCCTGCGGCACGGTGCCAAGCATGGCCCTGACATCATCATCACGAACCTGTCCGCCACCAAAAACAATAGCCTGATCCATCAGACTAAGTGCATCTCGCATACTGCCATCGGCCGCTATCGCCAGAAGCTGCAATGCAGAAACGTCAAAAAATATTTTTTCTTGTTCCAGAATGGTTTTCAGTTGTCCCTGGATCTGGTCAACCGGCAAACGTTTCAGGTTAAACTGCAGGCATCGTGAAAGCACGGTGACAGGCACTTTTTGGGGATCAGTTGTTGCCAGCAGAAACTTGACATGTGGCGGAGGCTCTTCAAGAGTTTTCAACAGCGCATTAAAACTGCTATCGGAAAACATGTGCACCTCGTCAATCAGGTAGACCTTGTATCGCCCTCCCACTGGTGCATAGGGTACGTTCTCAAGCAGTTCCCGGGTCTGGTCGACCTTGGTTCGGGAAGCGGCATCGACTTCAATCAGATCAACAAAGCGCCCCTCATCAATTTCCCGACAGCTGGTACACTTACCGCATGGTGTAGAACTGACACCGGTTTCACAGTTGAGTGATTTCGCAAGGATACGTGCCAGTGTTGTTTTTCCAACACCACGGGTACCGGTAAACAGGTAAGCATGATGCACGCGGTCATTATCCAGTGCATTGGATAGCGCACGTACAACATGCTCCTGCCCAACCAGTTCGCTAAAACCGTGTGGACGCCATTTTCTTGCGAGAACCTGATAACTCATATTAGTTATTTTATGAAGACTATTGTCAGTTTCAGACTATACTTGTTTACTCATGATACTAAAACCCGAAGAATGGAGAATGTTTCAATGAATTTGAAAAGTGCATTGATTGCTGCCGGCCTGGTTGGCAGCACACTGCTTACGTCCCTCAATGCCAATGCAGGCTGGGGACCTATGAACTTCGACTGGAATGATGGTCCAGGAGATGGTTTCAGCTTTGGCGATACCTGGGGTACCAACATGGGTGACCGCTGGGGTAGCGGACCTGGCTGGGGCAGCGGCCCACGCTGGAATGATGGCCCTCAATGGGGTAATAGCGGTCCTCGCTGGGGCAAAGGTCCAAGCTGGAGTGGCGGCAAGCCTTCATGGGGAGGCGGCCCAAGATGGGGAAACAACGCGCCTTGGAATTCAGGTCCGATGAGTGATGGCCCCTGGGGCAACCGCAGCAATGCACCATGGAACACTGGACCAATGAAAGATGGTCCATGGCGAAACAGAGGCAATTCACCCTGGAATACAGGCCCCATGAAAGACGGCCCCTGGAAAAGAAGAGGTGGCTGGGGTGATATGCCCAACATGGGCGATATGCCAAATTGGGATGATATGCCGGGCTGGGGAAGCAAAGGTCCCAAGGGCCCCCGCTGGCAACAAAAAGGTCCACGTTATTCAGGGCCCGGTAAAGGTGTTGGCCAGGGCCAGCCTCCAGCACCTGCAGCCCAGGTACAGAGTGGACCTGCGCCAGCGCCGGCAGCACCTGCACAGAATTTCAGAATGCCTCCACCTCCTCCACCTCCACCGGTAATGGAGAATAAGCAGCCAGCTGCAGAATCTGCACCAGCGGCTAACCCGGCAAAATAAGCTGAAAACCAGTCACTCCCGTGATAACGGGAGTCTATAGATTTTTTATGCTATGGATCCCCGCTTGCGCGGGGATGGCTATCTGAAAGTCGGAGTAAAATCAAATCCCGTCAATTTAAGGAACGATTCTGAAATACTGGCTCCAAAATTCTGGATAAACCGCTCAAATGCTTCTTCCCGTACAGTGAAATCCTTGAGTTCTTCAGCCTGAACTATTTCTCTAGCGACATAACTGCTGCTTCCCAGCCCATCAGCCAGACCCAGTTCGATGCTCTTCTCACCACTCCAGAACAGGCCAGTAAAAACTTTACCGTCATCCTTCAAACGGTTACCTCGCCCTGATTTAACCGCATCGATAAAATGCTGATGCAGTTCATCCAGTACGCCCTGGAGATGGTCTTTTTCAAACTCTTTAACTGGTGAGAACGGATCCATAATGCCCTTGTGCTCTCCCGCTGTCATAAGACGACGTTCAACACCTAGTTTATTAATGGTATCGACGAAACCATAGCCATTCATTAACACACCAATAGATCCAAGGATGCTGGATTTATTGACATAGATCTGGTCCGCAGCCGAAGCAATATAGTAACCACCAGAAGCACAGATATCTGTTACTACGGCATATAGCGGGATGTCTTCGTACTTTTCAGTCAATCGATTAATTTCATCATGGATATAACTTGACTGAACCGGACTGCCGCCCGGACTGTTGATGCGCAGGATCACGGCCTTGGTATCTTTGTGTTCAAAGGCATCACGAAGACCGGTCACTACGTTATCGGCACTGGCTTCTGCATCGTCGGCAATAATGCCCTGAATCTCTACGATTGCCGTATGGCCTTCCTTGTCCTTGGTCATACCGGTACTGCTGAAATCTTCCGGCAGCAATAACACAAGGAAAGTCAGCACGTACAGAAAGGCCAGCGACTTAAAGAAAATACCCCAGCGACGTGCTGTTCGCGCTTCCTTGATCTGTGCCATGGCGAGCTTTTCGAGTACCGAACGTTCCCAGTTCTCTTTAGGCTCACTTTTTCTCTTGAATTTATCTACATCAGTTTCTTCAAAATCACTCATTACTACTTCCTATTTGTTGGTGTATCTGATGAATTGTCCACCAGCAGGGGCCTGCTAAACACTTTTATCCAACCAGCCTCTTAGATGATATATCTCATCTATACAGTCCAAAGCCCCATTATTCAGCAAATGTTTCCTGTCATGAACCCCACAGGTGACACCAAGCCCATCAACACGCGCATTTCCGGCCATTTGCATGTCGTATTCCGTATCACCGATCATCAGCGCTTTGGCTGAATCTATACCGGTAAAATCCATAATTTCATGCAGCATCTGAGGATGCGGCTTGGAAAAAGTTTCATCAGCACAGCGGGTTACGTGAAACACATCTCGCAGACTGGTTTTGTCAAGCACATGGTTCAATCCACGCCTGCTTTTACCTGTAGCCACGGCCAGCATGAAACCCTGCGCTTCGAGCTCATGCAACAGACTCTCTGCGCCATCAAACATTACCTCCGGCGTAGGCTCGTCGCCGAGAAAATGATGCCGGTATTGCGCAGCCACTTTTTGCACCTCATCTTCATCGGTAATGTTGAACAGCCTAGCCATGGCCTCATGCAAACCCAGCCCAATGATCTGCTTGGCTTCATCATGCTCTGGTACCTGTAAACCCAGATCCCGTGCAGCCGCCTGGATACAGGCAACAATTTTTGCCACTGAATCCATCAATGTGCCATCCCAGTCGAAAATAAGAAGCTCGTATCTCATTGTCTATTTCGTTGTGTAATTCATTTTCGTAAGACCGTCAGCAGGTTTTCAAGTTCATTATCCAGCGGCGCTTGAAACCGGAACAGTTTGCCGGATTCGGGATGCGTAAAGGTCAGGCTGGCTGCATGCAGAAAAAGACGGTAAAGCCCCTGCTGACGCATGGTCCTGTTGGCAGTTTCATCACCGTATTTCAAGTCACCCAGGATAGGAGTTCCGGCATATTTCAAATGAACACGAATCTGGTGTGTTCTGCCAGTTTCGAGTAAAGCCTGTACCAGCATGCTGTTTTCGAAAGTTTCAAGCACCTTGAAATGTGTCACCGCATGTTTACCCGCCGCATCAACCTGTACGATGCGTTCCCCACCTTTGAGGGTATTTTTTTTCAGCGGTACATCGATGCTGATTTCATTTTTCTTCCCCCAGTTTCCATGCACCAGCGCCAGATATTTTTTCTCGATAGCATCCTCGTGTTGAAGCTCATGGAGCATTCTGAGCATGGATCGCTTTTTCGACACCATTAGGCAACCGGAGGTATCACGATCCAGGCGATGCACCAGTTCCAGGCTTTTTTCTTCGGGACGCATGGCCCGCAATGTTTCAATCACACCAAAACTGATGCCACTGCCACCATGCACGGCCATTCCTGAAGGCTTGTTTACCACGATCAATTGTTTGTCTTCGTAAAGGATGGCGTCAGCCAGGCTGTCCTGCAATCCTTTGTACGGCATATGGCTTTGTGGAGAAGACTGGCGTACAGGAGGAATTCTCACCAGGTCACCAGCCTGCAAGCGATATTTCACGTTGCTTCTGCCTTTGTTAACCCTGACCTCACCCTTACGCACAATTTTATAAATCAGGCTGCGCGGTACACCTTTTAATTCCCGCAGCAGGAAATTATCCAGCCGCTGGCCGGAAAATTCCGCATCTACTGTCACTATCCGGACTTTTTTTCCAGTAACTTCCGTCATTTAGATTACTTTATTAATGAATTCTTGCATTGATTACGTGAAGACAGGCTGTTATATTCTAGGAAGTTCTGAGTAGCGGGCATTATAGCGAAAAATAGCCAAACAAACCCGCGAATTACCATGAACCCAGATAACTGAATAACTAAATCAGTTTTATAGAATTTTTTGTGCAGCCCAGGATGGGTTGCCGGGACACAGAATTTATTCAGGTTGATCTGAACGGCACCGATATCGCCGCTTTTCAACTGAAAATAACCGGATGCTAAATAGCAGTACTCCGGAAAACAAACTGACATGTCTACTACGCTGTCAGATTCCCCCGATCCCAACTGATCGGCCCTTCTGCCCGGCTCCAGTTGCGCTGCACGCGTACAGAGTCTTACAACATGAAAAGAATGCTTATTAATGCAACTCAGCAGGAAGAGTTGCGCGTTGCCATCGTTGATGGCCAGAAACTATACAACCTCGATATTGAAACAGCCGGACGGGAGCAGAAAAAGGCCAATATCTACAAGGCAAAAATCACCCGTATTGAGCCCAGTCTCGAAGCTGCTTTTGTCGATTACGGCGCCGAACGTCACGGCTTTCTGCCACTAAAAGAAATTTCCAGGAATTATTTTACTGATGAAGCCCGCGAAGCCGGCGGCCGCCCGAATATTGCCCAGGCGCTGAAAGAAGGCCAGGAACTGATTGTCCAGGTAGAAAAGGAAGAACGTGGTAACAAGGGCGCGGCATTGACCAGCTTTATTTCACTGGCGGGACGTTACCTGGTGTTGATGCCAAACAACCCTCGAGCCGGTGGCGTCTCACGTCGTATTGAGGGCCAGGATCGCGCGGACCTGCGTGAGGCCATGAGCCAGATGGAAATTCCTGAAGGCATGGGCGTCATCGTCAGAACGGCTGGCATTGGCAAAAACACCGAAGAACTGCAATGGGACCTGGATTACCTGATCCAGTTATGGAGCGCTATTGAAAAATCAGCGCAAAAATCCGCCCCTTTCCTGATTTACCAGGAAAGCAACATCATCATCCGCTCGGTTCGCGACCATCTCAGGAACGATATCGGGGAAATCGTTATCGACAACAGGGATACCTACGAACAGGCATTGAATTTCATCAAGCAGGTTATGCCCCAGTATGAGCGCAAGATGAAGCTCTATGAAGATGAAGTCCCGCTGTTTTCACGTTACCAGATTGAAAGCCAGATTGAATCGGTATTTCAGCGTGAAGTACGCCTGCCTTCCGGTGGTGCCATTGTTATCGACCATACCGAAGCACTAACGTCTATCGATATCAACTCGGCACGATCTACCAAGGGAGCCGATATTGAAGAAACCGCCTTGAACAACAACCTTGAAGCGGCTGATGAAATTGCCCGCCAGTTACGCTTGCGTGACCTGGGCGGTCTGTTTGTGATCGACTTCATCGATATGACCCCAGCCAAACATCAGCGTGAAGTGGAAAATCGCCTCAAAGAAGCCATGAAACACGATCGTGCCCGGGTACAGATTGGACGCATTTCGCGCTTTGGCCTGCTGGAAATGTCCCGCCAGCGCCTGCGGCCCTCCCTGGGCGAAGCGAGCCTGCAGTTATGTCCGCGTTGCTCCGGCCACGGCTTTATTCGCGGCGTCGAGTCACTGTCACTTTCTATCCTGCGCATCGTTGAAGAACAGGCATTGAAAGAAAATACCGGTCGTATCGTTGCGCAGTTACCCGTTGAAGTGGGCACTTTCCTGCTTAACGAAAAACGAATTGCAATTCGTGACATTGAAAAACGTAACAATGTTGACGTTATTCTCATCCCAAATAAAACACTTGAAACACCTCATTACGAAATTGAGCGTATTCGAAAGCATGAAGTCAAGGATGATGAATCCAGCTATGACATGGTTCAGGAAGCCGAAGTCAGCAGTGATAAAAACTCAACTGACAACAAGCCCAAGGCAATGGCTGAACCGGCTGTCAAAAACATTACACCCAGCACCCCTGCTCCGGTACGTGAAGAAGCCAAACCAGAAGTTAAGCCGGAAGTTAAGCCGGTGGAAATGCCCGTAGAAAGCGGTTTTATCAAGCGGATCTTTACCAGTATCTTCACCAGCAAACCAGCGGAGAAAGAAGAAGTCAAAGAATCGGAAAAGCCGGACGCTGAAAAGCCTTCCAGTGATAACCGTTCACGCAATAACCGCCGTGGCAGTAATCGAAACCGCTCCAGGAACAGCAACCAGAAATCTCGCAGACCCGCATCGGGCAAAGCCGCAGGCAAAAAGAAAACAACTCAGAAAAAAGACCAGAAAACTGAAAAAGCTGAAGATAAAAATCAGCAGACTGAAAATACCCAGTCTGATGATGAAAACAAGTCTCAGGGTAGCCGTCGTAGCAGTCGTCGCGGTAATCGTCGCAGACGGAACCCTGCACGCAGCAACCAGGAAAAAGCACGCAGCCAAGATAATCAGGAAAATCTTACTGATAGTACAGAACGTTCCGAGAAACCAAACGCTCAACCTGAAGAGAAACAAAAAAAGGAATCCTCTGGTGAAAAGCGCCAGCGTGCTCCACGAAAAAAACGCGTCGCCAGAAATGATAGGCCTGCCACTGAAAATTCAGTTGAAAAATCTGAGCAGGCAACTGCAAAACAGCACGATCAGCAACCAGCGAAATCCGACAAACCAGTAACTGAAAAACCAGTAACTGAAAAACCAGTAACTGAAAAACCAGTGGCTGAAAAACAGGTAATTGAAAAAGCAGCAAAGCCACCTTCAGAAGCAAAGCCTGTCAGAAGTGATACCAAAACCGAGAAAAAAGCTGTAGCCAGACCGCCTGAAAAATCAGTTGTCAAATCAGTTGAAAAACCTGCACCGGCTCCCCAGCCAACAGCTACGAATAAGGCTTCAGAATAATATAACCATCTTTGTCACTCCGGACCATCAAAAGCCGGGGTGACAACTGGTTACAAGAGCATTGACTATAAATGCTTGAGGCGTATATCTTCCAGCAGCCCTTTGGAGGCTTCTTCCACCATATCAAACACCCTTTCAAAGCCTTCATGTCCACCATAGTAAGGATCGGGCACTTCCTTTGCCTTGATTGAGGGCGAAAAATCCAGAAACATATGTAATCGATCGAGTTTATCTTCAGGACTGATCAGTTTCAGGCCATGATAGTTATCCCTGTCCATGGCAATCACATAATCAAACTGTTCAAAATCTTCCGATCGTGCCTGACGCGCTCTAAGATCACTCAAATCTATACCACGAAAATGCGCGGTCTGTTGGGCTCTTCTGTCTGGCGGATTACCTACATGATAGGCATGGGTTCCTGCTGAGTCGATTTCAATAAGATCAGACAAACCTTCATCGATCACCATTTTCCTGAAAACACCATGGGCTGTTGGTGATCGGCAGATGTTGCCCATGCATACAAAAAGCACCTGAACCTTTTTAAGTGATCCCATACAACACTCTCCTTATTAGAGGCAATAAAAAACCGCGCACCCCTTTCAGGATAACGCGGTTTTTCAAACGCACCAGAAATTAAGGACGTTTTGGAGTTTCGTAAGGAACTTCTTTCTGCATGGGCTCCCAAACAGTCTCATATCCTACATAACCGGTTTCTGTAGCAGGTTTCTGCTTGGTTACGTAGTAACGTGCCTTACCATCAGGAACTTTTGGTCGAGTTTTTGGTTGTCCACTCATAAATCACCTTCTTAACATTAATATATGTTGAAACAGCCGCTGCAAGAAATTACAACTAAAAGCCGTCACAACCTGAATAAATTTCAAAGCGCGAGTAAAATATCACAGAGAGTAATGAATTCCTACTGCCCGCTACTCCAAAATCATCAATATGGCGATTAACTTTATTTATTGATAATCACTAATATAACTATATTAAAGAATTTGCATCCTAATGAGAACTATTCTCATCATAAGCCTGACTTTGGGTGTATAAAAATATTTATACCAAAACAAAGAATGTTGATTAGTATGCGCTAATACTAATCTATATTATTCCCCGCGCCGTAGAACCTTTAGGAGAGGAAAAATGACTAACCCTTTTAGTACCCTGCCTTTCGATGCCGCAATCATGCAAGGATATGTAATCCTGATGGTCTTGCTGGTTATCGGCGGGACAGTTATCGATATGATCCACAAAAAAAGTGCCAAGTACTTTTTTGAAAATTCCAAAAAGCAGGAGAAAGCTGCAAAACGTACCGTTAGCAGTGGTGAAAAAACTTCAGCAGCCGTTGCTGTTCTGGTTAACGAAGTTCTGACTTCTGCAGAATTTGCAAATCCACAGCGTAGACTGTCTCACCTGTTTACCATGTATGGTTTCATCATCTTTGTCGTTTCTACGGCTGTTTTGATTTTCAGCGGTGCTGAAGGTGGAATCTGGGGCACATTGTGGCACCTGGGCGCAGCTTCACTGGCACTGGGTGGTTACTGGTTCTGGTTTTTCATCCGTGTTGATGTTTCTTCTGAAGGTCACAAATGGTACCAGCTGGCAAAAGCCGATCTGTTCATCGTTTCTGCATTGTTGATGGTTACCTTCGGTCTGATCTGGTCATTCGTGGGCGGCGGCCTGAGACCATGCTTCTGGCTGTTTATCCTGTCCTCAACCGTACTGTTCAGTACTGTGATCTGGTCAAAGTTTGCTCATATGTTCTTCAAGCCTGCTGCTGCATACCAGAAACGCCTGACCAAACTTGACGGTTCTCAGGAAAACCTGCCAGACGTAGGTGAAATGAATGATCCTGCTATCCAGGCACGCTACCCTGACATTCCCGAATACATGGGAACTAACCCACCAAACATGGGTCTGGGTATTAAAAGCGAACCACCACGCCACTATTAATTGATTATCAAAAGTAAGGAGAAACGAAATGCCAACTTTTGTATATATGACTCGCTGTGACGGTTGTGGCCATTGCGTTGATATCTGCCCATCAGACATCATGCATATCGACCCGACTTACCGTCGTGCATATAACATTGAACCTAACATGTGCTGGGAATGCTACTCTTGTGTTAAAGCCTGCCCTCATCACGCGATCGACGTGCGTGGTTACGCTGACTTTGCACCACTGGGTCACTCAGTTCGTGTAATCCGTGATGAAGAAAAAGGTGTCATCGCCTGGCGCATCAAATCACGTAATGGTGAGACTGATCTGAACCTGCTGGCTCCAATCACTACCAAGCCATGGAGAGAGCACATTCCTCAGCTGGCAGATGTGCCAGCTCCATCCAAGGAACAGCGTGACAGCCAGTATTTGTTCAACGAACCAAAATACATTCGTCTCGACGATGGTGAGATCCACACACTCGAGTCCAATGGCCTCGAAATGAAAGAAGGAGTGTACTACTAATGGCTAAAACTATCGTAGAAGACAACATTGATATTCTTGTTGCCGGTGCCGGTCTGGGTGGTACAGGTGCTGCCTGGGAAGCTCGCTACTGGGGTCAGGACAAGAAAATCGTTATCGCTGAGAAAGCTAACATCGACCGTTCCGGTGCTGTTGCACAGGGTCTGTACGCGATCAACTGTTACATGGGTACCCGTTTCGGTGAGAACAACCCTGAAGACCACGTTCGCTACGCTCGTATCGACCTGATGGGTATGGTTCGTGAAGACCTGCTGTTTGACATGGCTCGCCACGTTGACTCTGCAGTTCACCAGTTCGAGGAATGGGGCATGCCAATCATGCGTAACCCGAAAACTGGTTCTTACCTGCGTGAAGGTCGCTGGCAGATCATGATCCACGGTGAATCCTACAAGCCTCTCGTTGCAGCGGCTGCCAAGAAATCCGCTGACAAGGTTTATAACCGTGTTGCTGTGACTCACCTGCTGATGGATGATTCCAAAGACAACCGTGTTGCCGGTGCTGTTGGTTTCAACGTGCGTACTGGTGATTTCCACGTATTCAAGTCCAAAACCGTTATCGTCGGTGCTGGTGGTGCTTCCAACATCTTTAAACCACGTTCAGTAGGTGAAGGTGCTGGTCGTGTATGGTACGCCCCATGGTCTTCCGGCTCAGCTTACGGCCTGATGATCGGCGCTGGTGCCAAAATGACACAGATGGAAAACCGTATCGTACTGGCCCGTTTTAAAGATGGTTACGGACCTGTTGGCGCATACTTCCTGCATCTGAAAACCTACACCCAAAACTGTGATGGTGAAGAGTACGAATCCAAGTGGTTCCCTGCTCTGGAAAAAATGGTTGGTAAAGCCTACCTGGATACTGAAGCGTCTCACGTTTCTCACCGCCCAATTCCTACCTGTCTGCGTAACCACGCATTCATCTCTGAGGTGAATTCAGGTAAAGGTCCTATCCACATGGTTACCATGGAAGCCTTCCAGGATCCACATCTGGAAGAGATCGGATGGCACAACTTCCTGGGTATGACCGTTGGTCAGGCTGTACTGTGGGCTGCTACTGACGTTAACCCTAAATACGAAAACCCGGAACTGACTACTTCTGAGCCTTACGTAATGGGTTCTCATGCAACTGGTTGTGGTGCATGGTGTTCAGGTCCTGAAGATATTTCTCCACCTGAGTATCAGTGGGGTTATAACCGTATGACTACCGTTGAAGGCCTGTTCGGTGCTGGTGATGCTGTTGGTGGTACTCCACACGCCTTCTCTTCAGGTTCATTCACTGAAGGTCGTCTGGCTGCTAAAGCTGCCTGTAAATATATCGACGATGGTAAAGCTGAAGGTATCCGTGTTTCTCAGGAACAGATTGATCGCCGTAAGGAAGAAGTCTACAAACCTATGGAACACTACAAGATTTACCGTAACGAAATCGTTGCTGGTAGTGTTGCTCCTAACTACATCAACCCACGTCAGGGTCTTGACCGCTTGCAGAAGCTGATGGACGAGTATGCTGGTGGTGTAACTGTTAGCTACATGACTAACGAAAAACTGCTGAACATCGGTCTGAAGAAGATGAAAATTCTTGAGGAAGACCTGGAGAAAGTTGCTGCTGAAAATGTCCACGAACTGCTGCGCGCATGGGAACTGAAGCATCGTCAGCTCACTTCTGAAGCGGTTATGCAGCACACTCTGTTCCGTAAAGAGACCCGTTGGCCTGGTTACTACTACCGTGGTGATGCCATGAAGGTTGACGATGATAACTGGCATGTACTGACAGTTTCTCGTCGTGATCCTCAAACTGGCGAATACACCATGGAAAAAGCGCCTCTGTATCACCTGGTTGGTGATATCGAAGATAAAGCTTTGGCTGAACTAAAAGCTAAAGGCGACGCTTAAGCCAGAAAAACACCAAATGGAAGCTCCATGTGAGCTTCTGTTTGGCTTTTCGAAGAGGCCAATAGTAATATTGGCCTTTTTTCGTTTCACTGGAAACTGCTCTATGCGTTTGCAGTATTTCCCACATCCATGTGGATCATGTAGTTTGTATTTTTTGGTACAAATAGTGAGTTGAATATGAATATTATTGATGAAACTGATGAAAAACTGTTGGAGATTGGTATCCCCTGGTGGGAAGATCTGATCAAGTACTCCAATAAGGGACAGTACGGTAAATTTATCCGTAACTTCTCCTATGACCTGTTGCTTGGCCTGAATGAAGTGGAACTGGGCAACCAGTTTGCAAAAAGTGAACTGGCACGTAACCTGTCGGAAGATTATGATTTTCTTGGCTTCATCCGTCGCGGGGAACATGTCACCTTCCTGTTCAGAGTCAGAAACACCAAAAAACCCGGGGAATACCTGGGAAGAATGGTTGTTGGATATGAACGAGGCGAACCCAAAATCTTCGCTGCATCAATTTTTTAATATGTTGAACATATGTCATTTCAGCATGTCTGAAATAAAGTATCCTCGAAAATTAAATCGATATTGGTTAAATCATGAGTGAAACAATCCAAGACAACAAACTGGTCGAACTGAATTACAAGGTTCTCGACGAGAAAACCGGACAGATACTATCTACTGTCGAATTTCCTCTGAGCTATGTTCACGGTGTAGATCGCACCCTTTCTACCCTGGTACTGATTGAACTTGAAGGAAAATCGGCTGGTGACGTTATCGAAGTGCCTATTGATGGCAACCAGATTTACGGTCCTCGTGATGAGAAGCTGGTTTTTACCGACCTTATTGATAATGTTCCAGAAGAATACCGGGAAGTCGGTACAAAAATTCTGATGGAAAAAGAAAATGGTGAAACCAAAGAGTTTTATGTCACTCGTATAGATGATAAAACGCTGACCGTCGATGGAAACAACCCCCTCGCAGGTCGAGACCTTATTTTCAAACTGGAAGTCTTGAAAGTACGTGATGCGACTGATGCTGAAATAGAGGCAGGCACTAAAGTTGCTGATGGCCCCGATCTTGGAGGGATAAATCCGGACAACATGGTACC
>Ga0180433_10001841_pt1 | contig 34508 bp, 50 predicted proteins | sample SS_ome_8_FD_132980 | JGI IMG/M metagenome (GOLD analysis project Ga0180433, IMG submission 132980) | Hypersaline lake sediment archaeal communities from the Salton Sea, California, USA - SS_1_D_1 metaG | ecosystem: Environmental > Aquatic > Non-marine Saline and Alkaline > Hypersaline >...
TATTCGATGCCATATGGGAAAAGTAGATGGTTGGGATTCCGGTATCAATACAAAAAGAACAGAAATGAAAATCAGGGAATTCAACCGCCTGACAAAAGACTGGCCTCATGCTGGTTGTTCTCCCGAAGACCTTGCCAATTATATAAAAAATAATCTTTGATACGAATTTTCCTCCCTACAAATTGTATATAATAGTGTCAGACAACTCATACAAGGGAGAATAAACATGGTCGTACATTTCCGCAACCTCCGATTTCGTAACAATGCTGGTATGGATTTTCCTCAGTGCTATTCCAATGCTGACCTTTTGGATCTCGATAAAGGTCGCCTGCCTACTACTGGTGTTGATACAGAAGTGACCTGCAAGCGTTGTCTCCGTTATCTCAAAAAGAAAAAAGGAAATTGATACAAAATAATCCGGCTACAAATTGTATATAGTATTGTCAGACAACTCATACACAAGGGAGAAAAGACAATGAAGACTATTCAAGCCAGTAAGCTTCCCGTCGAGTCAAGCAAGACCCTCACCCGTTGGCAGTATGAAAACAATCTGGGGGAAATGTTTGACATCACCCTGGAAAAGAAACTGGGTGTATGGAGTGTTGAGTTGCTTGCATGGGACGAAGAAAAACAAGACTGGATCGGCAAGCGTGTAGATGCCGATACAGAAAAGCGTGTACTCAATGAGGCCCTTCCCCTTTACGAATAAAAAGGGGAAATTGATACAAAATAATCAGGCTACGTTTTGTATATAGTATCAGGACAAGGGAGGAACAAAACATGGCAAGGAAGGCAGAAGGAACCCCAAGCGAATGGGCAAAGCACCTGAAGAAGTACGGCAAAAGGCAGGCTAACAAGGGTGCAAGAAGGGCTAGTAAAAAGGCTATAAAAGGCCTCTAGGCGGGGACAATGGTATGGAGCGGAGATCCCCTGTCCGCCGTGAGAGACGATTTTTGGGGAAATTACACACCTTTTTCCCCGTATATCCCCTATATAGCCAAAGGCCGCGCTATGAGTCGCGTGAGAATTTTTTAAAATACCCTATAAATACTTTAGAAAAGATTTTATTTGCATATGGTTATAAATTATAGTAAGATTGATCTGAAAATATAAAAACGGTCACTTTATATTGGGTGTCAAATTTGTATTTTTAAAAAATTTTGCAGATTTTATAGGAAATTGGAGCACTTTGATACATTAGATGTCATAGATGTATTAGGAGAGTTAATATGGAAAAGGAATTAAGGGATACTTCTGATTATTGCATAGAGTGTGGTAATTTTCTTTCTAATAGGCATAGTAATCGTTGTTATGAATGTCGGCAAAAAAAAGAGAAAGAAAGGAAATTATTAAAGCAGTCGAACTTTTGTATCATTTGTGGGGCATCATTATCTGAATACAACATTAATTCAAAAAAGTGTAATCAGTGTAAGTCATATAAGAAGGTTAAAGATAAAAAGGTAAAGGTTAAAAAAAGATCGTTTGAATATGATGGAATTTTATATAAGAGTATATCGGATTTTTATAGAAGAAAGAAAATATCAGATGTTTCTTGTGGTATATTTGTTGAATTATGCAATAAGTGTGGATCTATTAATGGAGCCTTGAAGAAATTAGAAGAACGAAGGGAAAAGCATATAACAATAGAAAAATGCAATAAATTAGCAAATGATCGAGGAGGAAAATTTTTAAATATAGAAGTGAACGGTGCATATGATAAACTACAATGGCAGTGTCACAATGGCCATATATTTGAAAAGACATATTATGATGTATTTGTTCGTGGTTCCTGGTGTTCTCAATGTACATCTATATTTTATAAGGAAGAGTTGTGTCGAGCTATATTAGAGGCTTTGTTTGGCAGTCGATTTCCTAAGGGATTCTTTTTTGATTGGTTAGTAAATGATCATGGTAATCAAATGGAGTCTGACGGATATTGTAAGGAACATAATATAGCATTTGAATATCATGGGATACAACATTTTAAGTCTGTAGGAAGATTTAAAAACAATCTTGAACAACGACAAAGGGACGATAAAAGAAGGGAAGAACTATATAAAGAACATGGAATTAAATATATAGAAATAACACACAGAGTAGCAAAACGAAATACTTTAAAGATAGATGAGAGGGTTAGAAGGATAAGGAAATATATTTTATTTGAGTGTAGCAGATTGGGGATTGAAGTACCCTATCCTGATGCTGAGATAGATGTTTCTAAAATATATACAGCAGATAAATGGAGGTATAAAGAAATAAAGGAAGATGTTGAAAGAAACGGAATGCAATTAGAAAGTAAATTTTATATAGGCACAGATTCTAAATATGATTTAATTTGTAGCAATGGGCATAGATTTAGTTTATCTTATTCCCATTTAAAGAGGGAGAAGTTAGTTTGTCCTATATGTTTTGAAGAAGAGAGAATAAAGAAGGGGAATGAAAGGGTAAAGAGGGCGATTTTAGAGCATGGTGGTGAGATAATTGAAGGTGAGTATAGGAGTGGTAAGAGCAAATTAATGATAAGGTGTAAGGAAGGTCATGAATGGGAGACAAGTTGTTACAGTATAATAAAAGGATCGTGGTGTTCTGAGTGTTATAATCCTGGTATTAAGGTTGATTATGCGGGTGAACATTTTGAAAATTTAGTTGAGTTTTGTTCTCATTTTTTTATTCGACAGGAAACGTTGCATAGATTAATGGAAATAGAAGGGTGGAATATAGAGAGGGCGGCTGATTATTTAATATATGGAATAGGGAAGAGGAAGGATAAAGAGTATAAATGTGAATTATGCGGGAAATTATTTTATATTAAGGCGGGTGCAAGCGGTAATAGAAAATATTGTATTGATTGTATAGAGAGGTCTAAAAAATTAAGATACAAGAAATATGCCAAACAACAGAAGGAAGAGAGGCACAAAAGAAAGAAAGAAAAGGGATGGTTTTGTATAGAATGTGGTAAGGAAATAATTGGCATTGATATTCATGGTAGAAGGAAAACGTGTGATGATTGTAAAAACAGGGAAAGAAATGGATGCAAAAAATGGACAGAGGATGAAGATAAGATATTATTAGATAATGCTGACACTTTATCTACAGTAGAATTAGGAGAGTTATTACCAGGAAGGAGTATTGAAGCGATAGGAGTTCGAAGATTAAAATTGGGGATAAGATTGCGTGAGGAATCTATAGAATGGAGCAAAGATGAATTAGAGGTTATTAGAGAGCATGGATCTGAGATGTTTTGCGGTGAGCTTCAGGGGTTATTACCTAAGAGGAGTGTTGGAGCAATAGGGTTTAAGCGTAAGCAGATGGGCATTTATTTATCTGAGAGAAAGAAGAAGGAACAGCGTCGAGAATTGATTTTAAATTCTCAGGCTGTTACGAGAAAGTTAGATCATTCACTTACTTTAGAAGATTTAGATTACATAACTAAGCAGGTTTTATTAGGCAGTGTATTTGGAGGTGGATCTATATATGCTAAGGGTAGTAGTCATATATTATCGGTTGGTAGAGATAATGAGGCATATTTAGATTGGAAGATGTCTAGGTTATCTATATTTGAACCTAGAAGGAAGGGTAAGTTGAAGTTTGAGACACCTAAGCATTCTATATTTAGTTATTTATATTCCAGGGTATATTCTTGTGTTTCTAATAGGATGAAGCAGGTATTATTTCCGGTAGATTTATTGGATCAGTTGGGAGATTTGGGTTGGTTGGTGTGGTATTTGGATCAGGGATGTTATAATGCTGGGAATATGAATTTAAGTGTAGGCAGGGCGTTGGATTTTGGGAATATTTTGGATGAATTTGAGAGGTTTTATTCTGTTAGGTTAAAGAGGTCTAAAGGTCGTCAGAAGTTATTGTTAGGATCTGTTAGGGATATTATATTGCCTAGATTTTGTTCTATATTTAGGGAGTGTATGTTTCCTGGGAGTATTGGGTATAAGTTAGGTTTGTAGGAAAAATTGGGTTTTTATATTAGGGGTACGATTTATATTTGAAAAAAATTTTGCAGATTTTTGGGGAATTTGGGCTTGTTTGATACAGATTTGCCCTTTTGAGTATTTTTTGATATTGTGGTTATATTATGATTAGGTCAGATATGGAGTAGATAATGCACAATTTAAGAGTAGCCCGTATATCTTTGGTTGCGGATCGGCTTTATGTTGCTGGTGTGGCTGATCAATTACTGAGAAAATATCAAGGCAAGTATTCTGATTTGACGATTCAAGATATAAAGAAGCTAAGAGATACAGTTAAGGGTGTTATATCAAAGGGTATTTCGTATGATGGAGCCAAAATAGATATAGGCAAGAATGAGGATAAGATAGTAAAAGCTACTACGGATTTGATTTTATCTTCAAAGGGTAATTTAAAAGAAATTACATCTGACACGGGTATTATTTATGAGATTATAGATTGTGTGTCTATGCTTTCTGTTTTGTTATATTTACGGCGAAGATATCCTCGTTATTGGGATAATGAGATGATCAAGTGGTTTAACAAGGATATCAGCAGTTTTAAGACGTTGAATAATTTGAAGAGGCATTTTGAGATACATAAGGATTTATTAGTAAAGGATGGTGATGGTCGTATTGCATTAAGGCCTGAGAAGAAGGGTCAGAGTAAAAAGCATAAGAGTGTTGATAGTTTGCCTACAGAAGCGAAGGTAGCGGGGTATATAATTAAGAGGATTGATAGTGAGGATCAGATACCGTCGCAGGATTGGACTGATTTGGAGTGTAAGAGAAAATATTGTATAACTACGAAGAATTATTTTGGTGAGTATGGTGGGCCTCCTTATTTTTGGGTATTAAAGAAGGATGGTGAGAAGTATGTACAGTATGGGATGATCATACCTAAAGGGCTGGAAGACGATCCTGAACAAGCTTTAAGGAACGCAAATAACACGGGTATGATGGAACCTGAACTTATGGAAAAATTACGTCCATTTCTTGAGAAGATTGGAGTAAAGTCTATAGGTGAGCATGGAATTATTTTAAAAGATCGATTTATAAAGAAATATAATGAAGAATTTTTCGAAACTGAAGAAGAAGAGGAGGAGGATAGGAAAGCAAAAGAGGAGGCTCTTTGGGGTTACAAGGGGTTAACGGAAAGAGATAAGTTAGCAATTTTAAGAACTCATGGGAATATGATTAAGCGTATAGAAAATCCAAGTGAGGAAATGCAATTAGCGGCTGTTAAGGAAGATATTTATGCGATAAGATATATTTTAGAAAAGGGTATTAAACCAAGCAAAGAAGTACAATTAGCGGCTGTTAAGAGATGGGGAGGTGCAATAGAATATATTTTAAAAAGTGGTATTAAGCTAAGTGAAGAGGTTCAATTAGCAGCGGTTAAGGAAAATGGAAATATAATAAAACATATTTTAGAAAGCGGGATTAAGCCAAGTGAAGAGGTTCAATTAGCAGCGGTTAGGGAAAGTGGTGAGGCAATAAGATATATAGATAATCCAATTGAGGAAGTACAATTAGCGGCGGTTAGGGAAAGAGGTAGTGCAATAAAATATATAGAGAATCCAAGTGAGGAAATGCAAATGGTGGCGATCAAGGAATCTGAGATGAATATAGAAAATATTAAGAATCCTACTGAGAAGGTTCAATTAATTACAGTGGTAAAAAATGCCAGCACTATTGCAGATATAAAGGATCCCAGTGAGGCGGTATTATTTGCGGCTGTTAAGAAGTATGGTCGAGTAATTAAGTATATTTTGGAGAATGGCATTAAGCCTAGCGAAAGAATATTATTACAGGCGGTTCGTGAAGATGGCAGGGATGGTCATGCGATTGAGGAGCCTGCGATCAAGTTTATATTAGATGCGGGAATTAAGCCTAGTGAAGAGATATTATTGGAGGCGGTTAAGGAAAATAAGGATGCGGTTAAATTTATATTAGAGGCTGGGATTAAGATACCGAAAAGTGTAAAGAAGCAGCACAAGTCTAAATGGAATACTGAGCCTTGGAAAGAGGGAGAGTTAGTCCATTAATTTTTAGTTTTTAGTTCTACTTTGGTTTGATACAGGTTTTAAGCGCAATCATCTCCACTACAACCTGATGGGCAGTTATATTGGATTATATCTGTTTCATAAAATCCACCAAGATCGACGCATGATGGTTCTGTTGAAAAATATCCACATTGATTAGTTGGAGGATCGCCGCCAAAACATCCGATTAGGTTTGTACAATTTGAATCTGTATATGAGCAGGTCCAATAAACATAATATCCAGCACCCACCCAAGGATTATACGAAGGCAATAAGGCATCCCAAGTAATTTGATCTAGGTGTCCAGTGTTACCTTTGGACATAACTTCATTCCAGGTAGCGGCAACAGCATTCATTTCTTTTTTGCTTAGAGATCTTAACATATGTTGGATATCGGTTTCCAGGGACATTTTATATTTTCTCCTTCTATATATTATTTAGGATATAGAAAAAAATAGGGAATATATTGGTGTTTTAGCACTTTTTGTAGTAAGATTTTGGATATATTTAAGAAGTTTTATTCTGTTTACATATTTAGGTATATTTTTGGAGATGATAGTTGAAGAAGTTTATATCTTTTTTCCAGACATCGTTATGATAATGTCCTATATTAACGGGTCTTTTTTGTGCGTTAGTATTTAGTTTCCATTTATTATTTATCATTTCAGTTTTATCGAAAAATCCATCTGATAAATTCCATGTAGCATCTAAAGTTGAAAGGTAATCATATTTGGTTTGTTGATAGGTATGATAGAAGTATGCGGTAAAGGATCCTGCTTCTCCTGTATTATGCGTATATGGTTTTATTTTATTCCAGGAAAGGAAATCGGGATCACTACAAAGGTGTGTTCCTCCTATCAACACTGTTTTTATTGGTAGTGTTCTTTTTAATTTCCCCATATTTACGATTGGATTCCAGGGAACAGATGCCCAAGGCTTATCGTATAGTGTATCGATCATAGGTTGTATATTTTCGAACACATAGGTATCTGCATCAAGTGTTATGAATGGTTCTTTTAGGTTGACTAGATTATAGACTTTGAATCCGACATTAAATGTATATCCTTTAAGCACATCTCCATATACAACTTCTATATGCGGGAAGTACTTTTTAATAAAGTTTGAGACATCTTTTTGTTTTGTTGTAAAGACCAGGATATTTTTGGCATATTGGGAGAGGGATTCCAGGCACATACCACACATTGTCCTAAGATAGATTGAGTTCATATCGTAGGACATAAAGATAACGAATTTAAAATTTCCAGGTGTCAATGTATTCTCTCGCTTTTTCGTTTGTCATTGTGCTTAGTTTTCTAAATTCTTCTTTATTTTGTTTTGAATATTTTTTATGTTTATTATTTCTATTGTGTTGGAAATGAAGAATAGGTCCGTCAATTGTTTTTCGTTTAATACCGAATGCGTTTGCTTGTCTTATTAGGCATTTATCGTCGGGCCCCCAATGTTTTATATTTTCGTTTAGCATACCAATTTTAAGAAATATAGATTTTTGAACGAAGAAGATACCGCCGCAATAGTAGTGATTTAGTTCCCATTTTATTAGGTGTTTATAATTATTTGGATTGAAGTTTGGGTCATGTTTAACTTCTACAAACGGTTTTGAGAATGGGTTTACGATGTTATTTTCTTTTGCTAGTTTGTAGGTTTTTATATATTGTTTTTGGTTTGGGCACAGACAATCGGCACAGTGAAAGCAGATTATATCGGTATTGGTGATTTTGACTAGTTGGTTGAATGTTGAAATAAAGTCATAAGTTTTCAGGTTTATAATTTTTATATTTTGCAGAGTCAGGGATTGTTCTAGTTTTTTATTTAGGGGATTATTCCAGACTCCTATGATTATTTCAAAGGGGAGAGGATTAAGATTTTTGATAACGGTTTTGAGTATATTGGATCTATTTCCATTTTCATTATCTGAGAATGGAATTAATATTTTGCAATTCATATTTAGCATTGTTCTCGGGCAAGATATCTTTGGCAATATGCGTATCCATCTTTACCGCTACATGGACCTACATCTGGCCCTATACAGAAATATTCAAAATGGTCTGCGCTTAGGCATAGAAATCCTAAAGATTCAGCATATTTACTAACACAATCTGCACAGCCGCCAACATCTTCGTGGCAGACATATGAATCATCGGCAAAATATTCATATACAACTTCTCCGGGGTCACATCCTAATTGTTGGCATAGACCGAGTTCAATTAGTCCATCCCAATTAATTTCGTCTAGGTGTCCAGTATTACCTTTTTTCATAACTTCATTCCAGGTAGCGGCAACAGCATTCATTTCTTTTTTGCTTAGGGATCTTAACATATGTTGGACATCAGTTTCTAGGGACATTTTATTAGATTTCCTCTTCACAAATTTCAAGAGAAGCGAACGGGCCAGAAATTTGATCGGTTACTCTTGCGTATCCTGGGCCATAAGGATCTTTAACACAATCATCTATATTTACAAATTTCATACAACCAAGACCACAAGGACTTTTGGGAGGTCCTGTTGTACAATCTTCATCAACATAACCGCACATACCACTATATGTATAATATAGTTGTGTCGGATCATAACTAGGCATTAAGCTGTCCCAAAATATAGATGATATATACCCAGTATTGCCTTTTTCCATAACTTCATTCCAGGTAGCGGCAACAGCATTCATTTGCTTTTTTGTTAGTGTTCGTAGCATATGTTGGACATCAGTTTCTAGGGACATTTGTTGTTTTCCTTTTTACTAGTAACAATTCCCATCACATTCAACTTCAGTTGCATATGGTCCAGAAATAATAGTAATAGTCTCCCAAGTATCTGGTTCTTCAGATCTACATATAACAGGATTATCAAAATAAGAACTGTCAAAATATGAACAATATTGAGGGTCGGAAATATCTGGATCACCAGAACAAGTATTATCACCAAACCAATAGTCAGTCCTTCTACAATAATAACCTGAAATATTAATAGATGAACTTGAAGGATTATACGAAGGCAATAAGGCATCCCAAGTAATTTGATCTAGGTGTCCAGTGTTACCTTTGGACATAACTTCATTCCAGGTAGCGGCAACAGCATTCATTTGCTTTTTTGTTAGTGTTCGTAGCATATGTTGGACATCAGTTTCTAGGGACATTTTGTATTTTCTCCTTCTGTATATTGTTTAGGATATAGAAAAAAAATAGGGAATATATTGGTGTTTTGGCACTTTTTGTAGTAAGATTGAAAAATACATGAAAAAGTCTTGAAATTTTAGATATTGGTTTTGTATATATGTTTGAAAGGAGAGATAAAAGAATGAAGATTAGAATAATGATGAAGAGTCCTGACGCATTGTTTTTGGGTATTCGCGAGGCTTTGAAGGATGTTGAGGTGCCTGATAATTTAGATGATTATGAGAAGGAAGAATATCTAGAGGAAAAGAGTAATGAGTGTTGGGAGGTAGCGTCAAAGTGGATGCGTAGTGGGGAATATTTGATGGTTGAGATGGATACGGAAGCAGAGACTTGTGTTGTATTGGAGAGATAAATATGAATACTGAAGAGATTATTGAGCTTTTATATACTGATATGCCTAAGTTTGGTGAGGATACTGGATTGAAGGATAGTGAGGGCAAGTCTATTTTTGCTGGTGATATTTTGGAGTTTGAGTATAATGAGTTTTACGGTTTAGTTACGGCTGTTGTATATTGGGATTCTAAGAAGGCAGCGTTTATTCGTGCGGGTAAGTTTGAGGGAGGTGGAGGATTTAGTTCTTTGAATGGGGAGTGTTTTTCAAAGACTATTGTGATTGGGAATATTTTTAAGACTCCTGAGTTATTTAGGATTAGTCATAAGAGAGCATTAGAATAATGATGAATAATTTAGAGGCTTTGAATATAGAATTAGAAGAGATGTCAAATTTATGGCAATATCATGGAGAATAAAATGTCTAAGAATGATTTAGCGAATACCGATTTAAAGACAAGATTGCAGACTATATGTTTAGAAGGTAATGAGCTTAAGGATCGCGAGGATGTTTTAGTTAGCGAGTTAGAATTAGTTCGTAATCGTCTTGGTAGCATAAAGACGAGGGCATATACTGAGATAGACAAGTATTTTAGTAATGAGATTTTAAATAGGATGGGCAAGAATCCATATTTATTTTCAGGGGTTGATTTTGGGAAGAATGAGATTTGGTATAATTGGGCGGAATCTGTATATGGTGATTGGAAGAGTTTAACTATAAGGTTGAGGATATTGATTGGTGAGGATTTAATGCCGAAGTTATATATAATTGAATCTGATACATATGGTAGCTTAACCGACGAGGATAATAAGTCGAAACGTAGGAAGACGAGTAGGGGAGGTTTGGATTGTTTTTTTGGACGTATTAGGAAGGTTCAGGAATTATCTAAGAAGAGAAAAGAGAAAATATGAGTAAAATTGAAGAAGAAGATCCTGAAGTAATTAATCAGGTATTAGGTCGGGAGCATTTATTACGTTCTTTTAATTCGTTTCTTGATTTGTATGTTGAGGAGGGAGGGGATTTACATAGGACATCGATTGCGGATATGATTAAATGGTGTTGTATACATTGTGGGAATAAGCATATAGAGGAAGAATAAGAAAAAGTTCCGAAATTTTAAGAATTAGTTTTGTATATACGGATATAGAAGGAGAGAAGAAAATGTCTAATATTAATATTTGGGCTGTTGGATATGTGATACCTTATGATTTGCACATACATTCGATTCAGAGTGCTTGTGGGATGCATACGGTATTGGAATTATTGGAGATTGCGTCTAAAAAGGATATGTGTGGGATTAACATATGTGATCACGGCAAATTAGCTGGTCAGATTATGAATTTCGGAGTTATTGCCAATCCTTTGAGAACGCCTAAGAGAGTTGAATTTATTGATAAGGATGGTGATGAGAGGGGAGTGGATTTATTTGCAGGTATAGAGGCGAATATATGTGAAGATGGCAGTTCTGATATGCCTGATTGGACGAAAGCAAGTCACCAGTTTGATTTGATTAGTGCTGGTTTTCATAATGAATCTAGTGGCAGTTTGAAAACAATGAAGGATGAATATTTGAATTTTGGTGCTTTATCTGAATTTGTTAAGAAATATCCTTTAGACATATTGACGCATCCTTGTATTGCTTCGTATCCTTTGCCGATTGGTGATTTATTGATGTTAGCTGCCAAGCATGGTTTTGCATTGGAAGTGAATAATACGAATTTGTTGGTTGAGAAGACGGATTTGGAGAAGTTGAGGTTGATGGTAGAGGGTGCGATTGAAGACGGAGTTCGTTTGGTATGTAATAGTGACGGGCATACTTGGCATGAGATGGGGAGGTATAATTTAGTTTATGATTTATTTAAGAAGTTTGGTTTTGCGTCGAATAATCAGGAGTTTGAGAATATATTTCCTTTGAATTTTGATACAACGGGTAAGAGTTTGCGTAAATTTATATCTGAGAGAAAAGAGAAGAGGGGATGTTGAATAAATGAGTTTAGAGATAGATAGAGATGGAAATAGACATTGGTATAATGATGAGGGAGAATTACATAGAGAAAATGGTCCTGCTTTTGAGGGAGTAAATGGGTACAAAGAATGGCATATAAATGGAGAGTTTCACAGATTAGACGGTCCTGCAGTAGAATATATTGATGGAGATAAATATTGGTTTAAAAACGGTAAATTACATAGAATAGATGGTCCTGCTGTTGAAGGTACTAGTGGAGAAAAATGGTGGTTTAGAGATGGAAAACCAATAAAGAAGGGACACATAAAAGCGTTAAATGGAGATAGAGAATGAATAAAAAAGAGAGGAAGAAATTTGAAGTCTCGAATATTAGAAGGACCATAGATAATTGGGATGCTATAAATGAAGAATTAGAAAAGCGTATGTATTATTTATCTCTTTATGATTTTAGAGATTGCGATACATTTCATTTGCATGTGATTCGCGGTTTTGCTGTACAGAAGTGGCAAGGAAAAAAGCGTAAGGGAACGATGTCGAGTCCATTGGTTGAAGAGACACCCAGGAAAGAGTTGTCTGGCTTAATACGTTCGATTGACGAGTGGTTAATGCTTCATTATATGCATAAGAGTGGAATAAAATCTCTTAATATGTTTGAGATTTTTGCTCCGAATGTTAAGGATGGTTAAGGAATGAATGATAAAGTAGGGATTAAGAAATATGAGATAGGTGAGCGGGTTGAGTTTACCATTAAAAGGATTGAGTCTAATTTTGATAGAGCTTGTGATGCTGCATATGATCAGGCTTTGTTGACATTTGGTGCGGATGATAGTGGATGTTTAACGAGGGTGAAAGATTCGGAGTGTCACCAGGATTATATAGTTGTTGAGTTTGTTAGGTATGTTCGAGTTATAAATAATCATGAATACCATTTTATTGCATGGGTTGAAAGGGAGATATAGATAATGAGTATGCCGATTAGTGGTTGTTTAATTTCAAAGGCTGCTTGTGGAGATGAGGAAGCATATAAAGAATTGATTGATGTGTATACGACGAATATGAAGTATTACGGGCATTGGACTACTTTTGCTTGTCGTTGTGATCCTCCTTGTGCAGAACCGACAAAGGAGCAGATAGATGAGTTAGATGTTAGAGTGAATAAGTATTTTAAAGAAAATCCTGTAGAAAGTGAGGCTGATAAGTATTGTCCTGCTGGTTCTGAGGGCACTGTTGGATATAAGAAGAATAAAGAGAAATAGAATATGTTTGAATTTCCTAAGTATTTATTAATTGCCTGTAATGGTGTTGGGACTGTTTCTAATTTTAATGTTGGGAAGATGTTAAATTGGGTGATTGAGCATGATTGTGTTGATCGAGAAATTATGTGTTTTGATAAGCCTCAGAATAGAGAGATAGGCTTTCGTTGTATTGGATGTGGAGAATATAAGATTGTTGGAGTTTCTCGGATAAAGTTAGAGAAGGAATATTGTTCTGAGTTTATGAATATACTTTCTAGCCAGGAAATAAGAATCAAATTTGCTACAGGGTGTAACGAGGAGTGGAAGAAGAAAAATAAAGGATAGATTTAAAGGGGAGGACAATTACTCTCTGCTTCTTCCGATGTTGCATAAGGTCCAGCGACATAGGCATAATATTGCCAATTTGTTCCTCCATCTTGACAGTTATCTAAATAATAAGGATCATCAACATAATATACGCTATTAGATTGGTCAAATGGTTCTCCGTCAAAGCAATCATTAGACCATCCACCTTGAGATGGAGCAACCCACAATTGATAATGGGCGCAATAGTAACCATCAGCACAAAATCCAGTTCCTCCTTCATAGCAAAATAGTAGATCCCATTGTATTTGATCTAGGTGTCCAGTATTACCTTTTTTCATAACTTCATTCCAGGTAGCGGCAACAGCATTCATTTCTTTTTTGCTTAGGGAGCGCAGCATATGTTGGACATCGGTTTCTAAGGACATTATTGTTTTTTCCTTCTATTATTATTTAGATATTTAAAAATAATAAGTGTTGGATAGATTTTGCGGTGAATAGAAGGTATATTCATTGCATAAAAAGCGGAGAATATATATTGTTGTATAATATAGACTTAAAATGAATTTATGCATTTTTAGGAAAAATTGCAGATTTACTACAAATTTTCTCTTTGTTAATTGTATATAGGGTTGTAGGATTAGGTTTGCGTATGAATTTGAAAGCATAATAAGGAGAAAATATAATGTATAATTGGACATTGGAAGACATGATTGAAAGTGTACCAGAAGATCAGTTGCGAAGAGAAGGAAAAGTTGCAGTAAATATGGATTCTTTTGCAAAGTTTCGTGAAACATTTGTTGATTTTAATAAGTTTATGTTTACAGAGTCCAATGCTTCGGTCAATGGTATTTACTATGTACTGAATGATGATGATGAAAACTGTTTTTGTTCGAGGATATTTACGAATCAGGATGAAGAGAACGAAGATTTGCGCAAAGACTATTGTCAGATTTTTCGTGATATTCGTATGGGTGCATTGCTTGAGTTGTTTATTCAAAAGTACGATGTGAAATATTTTGCTTGGCATATTCCCTTGTGTGTAGTAGAGGGTGTTGATAAAACTAGAGATATGATTGCGGTTGAGTATAGTATTGACGTTTCACAATTAGATGATGAAAATTGCGATTCAAAGATTGAGTATTCTTTATTGGTTGTTCGTTATATTTTTAATAAAAAGACGGGTAAACTTCTGGATTCTATAAATTTACAACCAGAAGAATTTCGACCATTATTAGACGAGTTAGATTTTAAGACATCATATGCTCATTTGATTGAGTTGGCTAGAACTAAAGATAAAGATATTGATAAGGTTCAAACAAAGATTGATGAATTATCTTCTCAGTATGAAGAAGTGGAGCGTCGATCTGAGGGTTATTATTTTCGGGTGAATCCAGATGTGTTGTGTTTTTCCGAAGATGAGTTTGATGAATTTGGTCCTTGGGCACTAGAAATGATTATGACAAGAGCAACAGCAAAGGAAGGCACCAATACTCAATTGTTTTTGTTGCAGGATGTTGGAGATGTTTGCTTGTATTATCAGGGCAAAGAACAGATGGGGACATTATTTCAGTATGAGTTTCCTACATTTAATCGGAAGCATATACAGCATTTGATTAAAAAGCATGGGGCGGTTGGGATAGCCTGGAATCATTTTTTAGGAATTAAAAAAGACGAAGATGATCCTGATTCTGCGACGATGTTTTTGATTTGTGGTTTTGAAATGAAGAGCGGAGGTTCGGGTATTTGTATATTTGAAGGAATTACTGATAAACACGGGCGTATATTGGACTTTAAAAGTGTAGATAAAGAAAGTTCTAGGGATTTATTGAATACGTTTGGGAGTTATTTAGGGCATTTGAAGCACATTTTTAACGAAGAGGAAGACAACAGCATGTGAAGGTTAACGCCAAGCAATTAACTACGACACTTATGGCTTATTTGGGTATATAAAAAATAATAGAATCATGGAAAAATAAAATACTTTGAAAGAGAAGAATAGATGTCTAAACTTGAGATTGATAAGAATGAAAATAGACATTGGTATAATGAAGAAGGAAAAATACACAGAGAAAATGGTCCTGCTTATGAGGCTAGTAATGGATATAAAGCTTGGTATAAAAATGGTCAATTACATAGAGAAGGTGGTCCTGCTATTATTATGGTTAGTGGGACGAAACAATGGTATAAAAATGGAAAGAGACATAGAATTGATGGACCTGCTGTTACAATGCTTGATGGAACGAAATTATATTTTTTAGATGGTATAATGGAATGGAAATACAAGAGAAAAAATGAAATTAGAGATTGATAGAGACGGAAATAGACTTTGGTATAATGATGAGGGAGAATTGCATAGAGAGAACGGTCCTGCTTTTGAAGGCACGAATGGAGTAAAATGGTGGTTTAGAGATGGAGTAGAATATAGAGATAATGGGCCTGTTTTTGATTTTGGGGATCAGAGTTTCTATTCAAAGAATGAATTTGAAAATAGGAAGAATAGTAAATGAGGCTTTGGTCTTTGCATCCTAGATATTTAGATACAAAAGGTTTATTGGGTGTGTGGAGAGAGGGCTTATTGGCTCAGAAGGTATTATTGGGGAAAACGAAGAGATATAAGAATCACAGTCAATTAATTCGATTTAAAGATTGCGATGATAGTATAGAAATGATTGGTTGTTATTTGCTTGGTATATATTTAGAATCCGAAGCTAGAGGATACAGTTTTAATTTTGATAAGATTGTTGATTGTCGAAATACAGGAATGAAGATGGATGTTAATATAGGTCAATTAGAATATGAATTTCAGCATTTATTGTTGAAGTTAAAAATAAGAGATTTCAAAAAGTATTCAGATGTGCGAAAGATTAAAGAAATCAAAGCGCATAGAATGTTTAGAATTATTGACGGTGGAATTGCTGATTGGGAGAAAATTAAAAGATGTCAAATGAGATATCTATAAAAATAGAAGGTATTGAATATCCATCTATTTCTGCTGCACTAAAAGCATATGGAAATAATATGTTAGTTTATAGGCGTAGGATATCTCTTGGATGGGATAAAATACGTGCGGTTACGACTCCAATAGGTTTTAAAGCATCGGTTGTTGTTGGCGGGAGAAATTTTAGAAGTCTTAAAGAAGCCGCTGATGAATTTAAAGTTAGCATTTCTACACTAAGAAGAAACATAGAGAAAGGTTGGAGTCCTGGAACAAAATTGCCTAAAAATGCTACCTCGAAAGAAATAGAGTTAGAAGGTATACGATATTTTTCTTTAGAGGAAGCATATAAAGCATATGGAATAAGTAGACAGGCGGTAAATTTAAGATTAAAGCGGGGCATGTCATTAGAGGAAGCTATCATATCAAGAAAAAAGATGCATTTGGGTGGAAATAGCAAAAAAGTAATGATTAATGGTGTTGAATATAAATCGATTAAAGAAGCATGTCAGAAGTTGGGTTTGAATTACAGTACTGTGTGTGCAAGAAAAAATTATGTTTGTTGCTATAAAAATTTAAGTCACGGACAAATTATAGAAGATATGCTTGAAGGAGAAAATAAGAAAAGAAAATTAAGAGGAAGGCAGGGAAATAAAATAAATATTAATGGAGTTGGATATAAATCGATCAAAGAAGCATGTCAGAAGTTGGGTTTGAATCTTAGCAATGTATATAAAGAAAAGCATCATAGCATAAATGTTGAATATGAAGACATAATTAAAAGAATACTAGAAGAAAAGAATGGGAAATAAAATGCACCCCCTCCTCTACGATACACTGGGTTACACTTAGGGTACAGTGGACTCCTATTCGTTTCCCTACGTTGTTTATATTGTATCTCTGTTTTGCGACAAACTAAGGTTAAAAATATTGTCTAAGAAAGAAAAAAGTATATGTCCTGTATGTGGAGAAATCAGCGACAATATAATAAAGAATAGGATTTGTATGCATTGTTATTTTGCGAAGAAGGGCAAAGAAAAATGGATGCTGAAGAGGGATAAAAAAGAATGATATTAGAATTTAAAGAAGGTATTACATTAGAAATTAGAGAAAGTGGAGATAGATATTGGTTCAATTCTAATGGTGAACTGCATAGAGAAGACGGACCTGCTATTGAGTATCATAATGGAGGTAAAGAATATTATGAAAATGGATGGCTGCATAGAATAGGTCGTCCAGCTATAGAATTTACTAAAGGAATAAGATTTTGGTATTTGAGGGGAAAACAGTATTCAGAGTATGATTATTGGGAGAAATTGTGCAGCGGCGGATATATTTAATAGATTTGAATAAGGAAAATTATGTCAAAACTATACATAAATAACTTTGGAGATCGAATGTGGTTTGATGAACGTGGATTAAGACATAGGGAAGATGGTGCTGCAGTTGAATATAGTGACGGATCTAAATTATTTTATTGGCGTGGTATTCCTTATCTCAGTCATTTAAAATATTTAAGAAAGGCAGGTGCATATGTCAAGAACGGCCAGGAAAAGAAGGAAGAGGAAAGTTAGGGAAAAAGAGGTTAAAAAGAGAAAGGAGGAATTGAAAGTAGTAAAAACATATAATAAAAAGTATCCCAAATTGATTGTAGAAGATAAATATGCTGATATTGAGTTGGTGCAGTTTTTAAAGAGTTTTGCAAGAGATTATGATTTTCGCAAGTGCAGGTCTGGTTTGCGAATGATTATGAGTGATTTTCATCGTCTTCCGCATAAAGAATTGATATCTGCATATAACCAGGATTTGATGGATATTGGCAAAGAGCTACATGGTGATTTTTTGGACGAAGGATATGTAGAGGAGGTTTCAAAATCATTAAAATCGAATCAGATATATGGATTTATTGAAAGTGTGATTTTGCATTTGTTGTGGGCGAAATTAGAAGAGGCAGGATTATGGTCTAAATATATGCCGAATCATTATATCAATGTACAGTGTTATTATGGTGATATAATGATTTTTGTGGACAGTTTTCGAGCGCACTATAGTAGTTTTGGTTGTGGATATTATTCCTCGCACAATCCTTTAAAGATAGAAATTAAAGGACAAGAATATACAGTTGCACTATCTAGTCATGCGATAGATAGGATGTGTGAAAGAATTGGAACCGTTGATCCTGCTTTGCAACCATTACATACTCATTATACTATTGATGCTGCCAAGACAAAATATGTTCAATTAACTGACGGTTCTGATGCGATTTGTTTTGAGCATTATTTTACGGGCAAGCATCAAGATCATTTGATGTCATTTGCTCATGCCTTGGCTTATAAATTATACGGCTATGTTCCTGATGAATTTTATTATTTGTGTGGTTATAGTCCTATTGGGTATTGCAAAGATAATTTTATACACTTGAAGACGTTTTTGGAGCCTGGGATGAATGATACGCCTGAGAGCATATTATTTAAGATTTGTTTAAAGAATGAAAAAATTAGATTTAAAGACATTTTGCGTAAGGATCATATTGATAATGAATATATGGAACTAAGAGATTTCTTTCATACAAATGGGTGTGATCAGATTCGAGAAGTTTGAGTTGTATTTCTAAAATTTTAAATTCTTGATATTTATGGTAGTTATATTTTTCTTAATAAAACTGCCTTGACATCGTTGTATCCTGAGATAAAATACCACCGTTGCATTAAGTTTGTGTTTTGTTCTTTGTTTGGTAGTGTTTTATTTTAGGTTGATAGAATAGGAGAGTTTGGGTATGAATATGACGAAAAAGAGGTGGGAACAGATTCAGCGTTTATGGGATATGGGATTGCCTGTACGATTTATTATTAAGGTTTCTGGGCATAAGAATGCAGCATCCTTTAAACAGCATACGAAGCATATTAGAGATGCGTGGGGGAAAGAATGGTTTACTCCTCGTCCTCGTGGGTTTAAACCAATTTATAATTTGCGGAGCGTCATTGATGGGAGATAACAATATGTCGATTATTTCAGATTTTAGTTATTGGTTAGATGAAGGCAAGAACACTGGCGAGATAATTCAAAAGAAATCAATATCAGCATATGTAGGTAGAGTATCAAGAGTTAGAGATAAGTTTAAAAATCGTGGATGGTTTTTAGAAGATGTGTTAAAGAAGGTTGATGACTTTGAAGATTGGTTTTTAAAGGAACAGGAATATTTAAAAAGTAATGCTACAAGTCAAAGAGATTTTAAAAATACTAAAGCGTTTCTAAGAGCATTTTGGAGATTTGTTAAATAATTACATATAATTTGGATACGGTGCAGTTGGTACGGTAAAACTAGTATCATGCCAACGAGAAACGCCTCTTGTGAAACGGAATTCATCTATGTAGCCGTTGAGGTCGTTGTTATCGTCATATCCTGTACCAATTAATAAATCTTGAGTTGATGTAGTATCATTTGCATTAGTATGCCAAGCTGAATCAAGAAGTGAACCATCAACATACATTCCATATTTATTATTGGAACCATCAAGCCAGCGCACAAGTGCAACATGATACCATTGTCCCACGTTAGGAGTCCAAGATCTGACAGTATTGATTAATGTTGAGCTTCCTGTTGTGACGTAATAACGTAAACCAGCACCAGATTCGTAGAAAAAACAATAACCAGCAGTATCTGAAGATGTACCCCAACCACCCTTAGAGAATAACATTTGTCGGTCTGGGCTTATGGTTGAGAAATTTATCCAACATTCTACTGTAAATTCAGTAGTGGTAGCAAAATCTGTACTGTGTGGAATGGTTAATCTACTATTACTACCATCAAGATAAAGAGAGTGTGATCCAAAATATTTCTTTGTTGTAGAGAGGGTTGCATTTACGTTTGCTAAAGCTACATGATTAGAAGCTGAATCATCTTGAAAATATGTGTTCCCATCCAGCTTTTGCATATGTAATAAAAGCTTGGTTGAATTATCTTGTGCTTCTGGATAATTAATTGTTGCTACATCAAAATTATTAACATATCGAGCTACTCCTTTTGTAACACGGATCTCATCAATATATCCGTTGAAATATCCGCCAGATGCAGCTTCATTCACCCCTATCTTGACCCCAGTTGGAGTTGTGATTGCCGTTATAGTAGCTGATACCGTTTCTGTATCAACCAGAACACCATCAATATATAGACGTATTTCACTTCCATCACCGACAGCAGCTACATGGTGCCAAGTATTTGTAGATATCGAGTTTGTTATCGTGCCGTGACTCGTTCCCCCTTGAAACCACTGAAAATAGAGCGTATTAGAATCAAATGCAAATCTCCATTCAATACCATTTGTTGCATTCCAGCCAAAAACTCCGCCGCCAAAGCCTATGGGTGTAGAGGCAGAAGTAGATGTTATATACATCCATAATTCGATTGTAAATGCTCCTGTTCCCATACGCCAATCGTCAGAATCGCTTAAAGTCATATAAGCAGTACTACCATTGAAGCTTAGTGATGTATCTTGAAATTTTGTTTGAGTGCTGCTGAGAGTTACGTTGTTGTTTGTGATTGTGTGATCAGACTTGCTGTGATCTGTCGTAATTCGATTACCATGAATGAGCAGTTTAGTCTCATTATCTACATCTTGTTGCAGATCTAATTTTTTATATGGTTTTGGATATTGTGCAATAGGAGGAGAGAAATCAGCAGTCCATCTTGCAACACCTTTTGTTATTCTATATTCATCAATATATCCGTTTAATTCATGAATTGCAGTAGTACCTGTACTGTATGCTGCGCCAATTAAAATATCGTCGCTAGAATCATAAATAGTATCGCCACTAAATGAGCCCGTCGATCCTATTTGTTTTCCGTTCACAAATGCAAGTGCGTCATTTCCTGATCTAACAACAGCAACGTGATACCATTGACCAGTTGATGGGGTCCACGAGAAATTGGGACCAGCCAAGGAAGCATAATCACCATCAGTTGTATATAAAAATTGAAGATTGTTGCTAAAATATCTAAAATAATAGGATGATGTAGAACCTTCACTAACACGCCCTTGAGCCAAGAAAGCCGCTATTGTTGATGATAAATCATTAAAGTACACCCAGAAATCAATCGTAAAATCATCATTTCCAAAAGAGAAACCAGGATCATCTGAAAGAAGTAAAAAATCATCATTCCCATCAAATTTGATAGACGTATCAAAGAATTTAGTTTGATCAGAACTAGTAGCAGTGGATCCCTGGGCAGTTATGGAATGTTTGGAAGGAGAAACATCAGCAACAGCATCGCCATGAATCAATAAAGTCGTATCTGTATCAATCGCATCCATTGTTCTTGTTGGAGGTAAAAAGTTTGCGGTCCAAATAGTTTTATATTTAGTAATTCTAGGTTGATCCATATATCCATTAAAATATGTGCCGGTATCTGTTGATCCGATATACAAGTTAGAATTAGAACTGGTTAAAAATGCTGAATAGCTTCCATTTGTTAGAGTTAATGACTGAGAAATGCCATCAATGAATATATACCAAGTTGAAGCATCACGAACAAATGCTAAATGATACCAAGTATCTACCGAAGGAGTCCAACTAGTATAAAAAGAAATATCGTAAGCAGACACACCATCATAATTGGCAAAATAGAGACGATTGTTTGTTTGATCACGATATATCATAAAACCAGCATTGGAACCCTGTCTGTTAAACATAAAATACATATCAGAACTAACAGAACTAAAGTTTAACCAGAAATCAATTGTAAAATTATCACCGTCTAAATTAAAATCATCATTAGCGGCAATTGATATATTAGAAGATCCATCAAAGTAGTAGCTGCCAAAACCCAACTCGTTTTGTTGGCTTATATCAACACCATTATTAGTAACAGTTTGACCTTTTCTTGATTTGTCTGCAAAATTAGCTGACATATTGTTGTTCTCCTTACTTTAAAGCTTGGCAGTCTCCGTTTGTGTTAAGTAGATCAAAAGCAAATTTGCATATAATTGTTTCTGGGCAAGTATAACAAGTAAATTTTTCTTTAGCTGGATATTTATCTGCTACTTGTTTGTTTTGCGTTGAGTTTAAGTTGCCCCATTTTCTTTGGTAAACAATTTCGTTTTGTTCTTGAATAATGCTGGGATTCATTTCGCTGGATAAAGAAAATAATTGTGTGACTTGTACTTTCATACCCTTTGGAAAATCAAATAATAATCCTTTATCTTCTCCTGTTAATTTAATTGCGTAGATCATATCCTCTTCAATTTTAAACATTTCTCCTGGGTTGATTTTCATATAGTGATCAGTTTCCCAGGTAAAAATATCCCTTGGTTCTAATAAATCTATCGCTTTTTTTTGCATTTTTATTTTCCTGTATTCGTATTTTTTCTTTTACATATAGGATTTATTATTCAATTTTTCTGAAAATAACTTGATATGTAAGTTGTTGCTCTAATTGAATTTTGCTGTTAATTGGAGTTAAAATCAGAAAATATTAAGATTTTACTACAAATTTTCCCTTTCGCGTTTGTCTATATAGTAGTAGAATGCATGGTTAGTTCTAGGAGGATAACATGAAGATATCTAGTTCAACAGCAAGCGCATTATTGGAATTAGGCAAGCAATCCAATATAGGAGATTTGCTGAAGAAATTGAGTGGTATGAAACTACATTTTGGAGAATCTAGAGAATATAAACACAAGACAGTTCCTAATTTAGATGGTTTTTTCGATATGTTTTGTTATCTTTCTGAGCATAATAGTGTTGTAGATGTAAGTGCTGTGGATAAATCTTGTCACGGTAGAGCATTTTATTTGCATTTGAGCGACGAATTGAAGCCGTTAGAAGCACAGTATTTGTTGGAGACTGGGGTTGATACATATATGATTCTGAAGGCTTTATATCAACGTGAAAAGAAGATATTGATGTGGTGGTAGTGGTCGTGAAAGATAGGTCAAAATGTCAAGAATAAGATTAAATAATTTAGAGCATGAAGTAGACAAGAGATTATTTGAAGGAGAGACATGTTTAGCTGTAATGGTTGATTCTCTGGCATATGCTCGTTTAAGGAAAGAATCGAGAAGAAATAAAGATTGTTCAGTGAAAGAATGTTTAAATGTTTTTGAAATGATTATAAAGAGACACGATAAGTATTTTGCTACAATTGAAGAGATTGGTAAAAGAGGAGGATATTTTTTAGGATTGATGTGGGGAAATTTGCCTATATTATGTGCTCGCGGATTAGAAAAAGATTCTATTTATGTTGTTAAAATCAATGAAGAGAAATATGAGCAATTAATGTCTCAAATAGAATTGGGGTAGAAGAAAATGAAAGACGATTTGTTTGGTTCTAGTCAATGTGGAATAAACTTGGTTGATATACTTGAAAATATGCAGGATCAAACAATTCAATATAGACTCAGAAAGAAATTGCCCTGTTTGTTTAATGAATATAATGAAGGATTAAAAGGAATTAATAGAGTTCAAAATAAAGCAATTAGAAAGAGATTGGCTTTGTTGTGGAGAAGAGATTTTGAAGAACAGATATCTAAAATAGAAATGCCTGAAAATATAAGAACGCATTTTGTAAATATATTAGTTGGCGTATATCGAGATTGGCTTTTTTGTGAAGGAGTTAAGGTAACATGAATGATGAGTGTTTTGAATGCAATGGTGGCGATCATGAAGAATTTGAATATGAAATGATGGAGAAATTTGGGTGGTATGCTCATTTTATTATAGATGAAGATGAGCAGGTTCATTCAGATATGGTTAATATTCATACACATGGACTTGAAGAGAGTTTCGACCATATAGATATGCAAATTGTTTTTCCTATACATCCAAAAGTTGCTATGAATTTATTTCATATTTTAGTTGATAGGATTAAAAACGGCGAGACTTTTAAAACTGGTATAAATTATGACGATATTATAAAAGATCACGGTGCTAAATTTATATTAGCTTATGAAACAAATAGGCAGGTAATGAGATTAATTTTGCCGGATCAAGATGGGAATATAAACCCAGGAACATTTAAAGATCCAAGATATGAAGGTCAATATCAGCTTAATTTTGGACCTTTACTGCCGTATTCTGGAGCAATTGATAATATTAAAGGATTTGAATATAATTAAAAAGGAGATATAAATAATGAAGAAGATACATTTTTTGTATGGCTGTCCTTGGGCTGACGGATCATTGCAGCAATCAGATACGATACAAACTCATGATTGGCAAAAAGTAACTTGTTATCAATGTTTAAAATTAAAATCGACTGGATATGGAAAGAAGAAGAGAGCAAAGAGATATGATTGGAATTCAGAAACTGATATGGTAAGAGATGAATTTTTATGGTCTTATGATGAATCTATGGCTCCAAAAGAAAATACAGAAAGGAAGTGAAATGGATATTGACGATATGTCTAGACTTGAAAAATCTTTATTGTTGTATCTGGAAACAAGAGCAGTTGATTATGGAGGAGTGGTAGACACAAGACATATGAACAATGAAGATATGGAAATTGCTAAACAGTGGAATCGAGATGAATTTGTTAGATTTGGACGAATTTGCTTTAACGATATTGTGAAAGATGTTTGTTCGCATTGGTGTCATTTAACAGAAGAAGCATGGGAATTATCATATCAATTAAGAAGAAACAGAGCAGATAGGATGTGGAAGAAAAGAGATTATCAAAAAACGGAAGAAAAGAATTAATCAATCTTTCCTGAGTAGATATAATAAAAATATCTTGAAAAATTCTAAGAAAACCTCAAAATAATTAAGTTGGGGTTTGTCTATATATGCATTGGAGGATATAGAAAGGATAAGAATATGAATACTAAGAAGTTGGATTTCTACATTCAGAACAACATGAATGTGCTATTTATTGGCAGACATGGGGTAGGGAAGACTTGTTGTGTGAAGGAGCGATTTGAAGCTAATGGATTGAAGTGGCTATACTTTAGTGCTGCCACGATGGATCCTTGGGTTGATTTCATTGGTGTTCCTCGCGTTGTTACAAGGGATGGAGTTGAGCATTTAGATCTGATTCGTCCTCTTCTGTTTGCAAAGGACGAAATAGAAGCAATTTTCATGGACGAATTAAATAGAAGTCCTAAGAAGGTGCGAAATGCGGTACTTGAATTGTTACAGTTTAAGAGTATTAATGGCCATGCATTTAAGAATTTGAAGATTATCTGGGCTGCAATTAATCCAGAAGATGACGAGGAAGAATTTTATGATGTAGAGAAGTTAGATCCTGCGCAAAAGGATCGATTCCATGTTCAAATTGAGGTTCCATATGCTCCCAGTATGGTTTATTTTAAGAAAACATTTGGAAGTGATATTGGTAATGCTGCTGTGACTTGGTGGAATAAATTGCCCAAGAGCGTACAGGATGAAGTTAGCCCTCGTCGTTTAGATTATGCGCTTCAGATGTATAAGGTAGGAGGAGATTTGCGAGATGTCCTTCCTAAAAAAGCTAATGTTACTGAATTGATTCGTGTTCTTGAGAAGGGTACGGATGAAGATAGGGCAGCAGCAGCATATAAGGCGAAGGATATAGAGGCTGCAAAAGCTATGGTACACACCACAGATGGATTTGCGCGTGTTAAGAATTATGTGTTGTCTAAGAAAAAGATTGCTGATTTCTTTCTTCCCTTTGTCAGCAAAGAGGTTTTGGCTTCTATGTTGACGGATCGCAAGGTATGGAATTATGTATCTGCAAATATTGATGATTTTCGCCCTATGCTTGAGTCTGTTAGAACGGAAACAAAGAAGGGTAATTTGAGAAAAAAGATTAACGATATTTTGACCTGTAATCCTATTGATTTGAGCAAGATTGTGAGTACTTGGCAATCTCTTAATCCTAAAAGAAAGGCAAAAACAAGGAAAAAATTTACATCGTGTCCTCAAGTGAAGTTGTATGATTTTCGACAGACCACATATCGCTTAAATTATTTAGAAGACTGTATTGACTTTTCTCATTATTCAAGTTCGTTGGATTCATCTGAGATTATTTCCATTTTGGGAGGTGTCCATAGAGTCTTATCTCATAGTCAAGGAGGAACTGTCAATAAGTACAAGTCTGTTTTGATGAGAATGTTGGGCAAACTATTGAAAGATTTTGCTGCAAACAATAGTTGTAGTGACCAAGATGTATTTATGAAGCATCGTGATTTTGCTGATCCTATGCAGCAAATTATGAAGCGTTTCATTCATTATGGATGGGTATAATAAGAGATGGATATAGCACAAGAACAGTTTGATATTGCCAGATCGATTGAGCGTTATCACAGTCTCTTCTATCATATGTGGGATACGGGTGTGATGGTTGAAGATGAATCGATTAGTACTGCTGCTGTTGAATTTACTCATGACGGTAAGGCTTTGCGATTTTTGATAAACCCTAAATGGTGGGGTGGTTTAGATCAGTATACCAAGGAATTTGTGATTTGTCATGAGTGTTTGCATATTGCTTTGAAACATGGAAAGCGAGTAAAACATGGAGTAACAGAAGCACATAACAGGGCTATGGATGTGGTTGTGAATCATATGCTTGTTGATGAATTTGGATTTGATCGTAAGAAAATAGACATTTCTGAGGACTTATGTTGGATTGATACGGTGTTCTCAAAGAAGAGCGAGGTAAAGATTGGGGATTGTTTTGAGTATTATTATAGTCTTTTGAAGAATGAAAAGAATTGGAGTGGTAATGGGAATGTTTTAGATAATCATGAAGCAATGAATAGGGGTGGTTCGAGCGATGAAGATATAGATGGATATATGGACAGTATTGGTGAAAATCTGCCCGATGATATTAAGAAAGATTTACAAGAAAAACTAGGAAAAGAAGGGGAGAAATCAAACAATAAAAGAAGGGGGCATGGTGGAGGAGGTTGGCTATCTGTACAGGAGGAAAAGAAAAAGTCAAGCAAAAAGTGGGAAACGGTAATTAAAGATTGGAGTAAGGCTCATCTAAAATATACAGATGCGACAGAATATCAGTGGACGCATATTAACAGGCGATTTGTTAATTTACCGAATGATTTTATTTTGCCGACAGAACACAATTTTGAAGTGGCAAATCCTGATAAGATTGTTGTGTATTTCTTTATTGATACTAGTGGAAGTTGTATAGGATATAAGCAAAGGTTTTATAAGGCTGCTCACACTTTGCCTGAAGATCGATTTGATGTAAGAACATTCAGTTTTGACACTCAGGTTAGAGAGTTTGGATTTAAGGGCGAGAGAAATAGATTTAGAAGTATATATGGTGGTGGAGGGACAGACTTCCAGAACATTGAGAGATTTATTCAAGATGATTGCAGGAAAGAAAAGATTGATTATCCAGCTTCTATTTTTGTTTTGACGGATGGATGGGGAGGAAACGTAACTGTTGAACATCCTGAAAGATGGTATTGGTTTTTAACAAGCAGAAGTAGATCGGTTGATGGCTATCTTCCCATACAGAGTCATAAATTTGATTTAAAGAAATATGCATAATTAAGGAGATTTGAGATGCATGATATTTCATTGGTTACGAAATGGAAAGAATTTAATAAAGCTACTGGAGGTTTACCTGTGGGGTTAACACGAGTTGTTGGCACGACAGGATCTGGTAAATCTACATTGGCATTAAATTTAGTTAAGAGTTTAGATATCGATACGCTTTATGTGTCTGCTGATTGTACTTTAGAATCTTTTGAAAATAAGAATTTTAAAAGAGATAATCTTATTTTAATTTGTGATTATGATATTCGCATTGTGAGTAAGGCGGTTAAATTATTTATATCAGAAACGACGAATGGTGTAGTAATAATTGATTCTCTTTTAGATTTGCAACTATGTGAGGAGTTAAATTTGCAATTAGAATGTAGATTTGGAGTATATGCGAGAATAATAAGGTCGTTTGTACAAGAAATTACACAATTGGCTGTTAGAAAGAATTGTGCGTTGGTATGTATAGATACGATTAGAAAAGATCCTCGTCATACTCCTTTTGGGAACACTATTAGCATAACTGAGTTTATGGCAGATTTATCTATTAGAACATCAATAGGTTCAAAGGAAGAAGATTATAAAATTGTCGCAACAGTTGATAAATGTATGAATGTTTCTTCTGGGAATACATTTACAATTCCAAGAAATAAATAATAAAAAGTTTAAAAATTTTTGAGTTTTGTTTTGTATATATAAGAAGAAAGGAGTACATAAAATGGAAAAGTGTAATTGTTTGACGGTGAAGGAAGTAAAAGAAATGGTAAAGAATGGAGAATATGGAAAGGCGTATTCAGCAATTGTTTGTGGTGCGAAGGTAGATGCAGATTTAGATGAAGAAATTCGTATGAAGGTTGAAGGTATCACTGTAATTTCTGGTATTTTAGTGGCTTTGGGAGCATAAGTATGTTTTACAACTCTCTTTGTAAATTTTGTAAGGGAAATGACAAGTTCGATACAATACTTGAGCTTATTGAAGATGAGGATCTTAAATGTTCTGTACTTCCTTATTATTATGGTGCAAACGTAGAAATAAAATTTGGAAAAAACAGCCCTAATATTATTTTAGGAGCGCATTACGATACAATAGATGAAAATGAATATCTTGGGGCAAATGACAATGGTGCTTCTGTTATTGAATTAATTGCATTAGCTTCTCGTTTAAAGAAAAGAAATTATAGAGGAGACTTATCTATTGTATTTTTTGATAGAGAAGAATCGTTGTGTTATGGAGCAGTAGAAGAAATGGGCTCTTATGCTTATGCCCTAGATCTTCAAGAAAAAAGAGAAAACCCTCAAATTGTTATTGTATTAGATGTTTGTGGATTTGGGGATTGTGTTTCGATTAGCCAGACTTCAAGTGATAATGGGGCAAAATGGATAGAGCCCAGAATTAGATCTGCCGGAATATCTTGTGTGTCTATTTTTACTCCACCTTCTGATAATTTTTCTTTTGATAGTTGTGGGTTTGAGCATGTTTTACTTAGCTTATTGCCCAAAGAGGACTTAGAATTTCAGGATACATGGGCTAAGATTCATACAGACAAAGATATTCCAGACAGTATTAGCATTGAGTCTATGAATATGATGGTTGATATGTTGGAGGATTTGGTTTTGCAGGAGGAATAGAATAAAAATGCAGGAAAAGATTGAAGGCTTGATTAGATCTATTATATTTATGTTGGACAATAATCAAATCAGCAAGACAGGGAAGTCAATTAATAAACTTTTAAGATTTTTAGGATACGAACATATAGCGAATAAAATTAGCGATCTTGGATATGAAATAAAAGTGCAAAAGAAACAGGGATTTAGTGTGTCAGGGAAGAGTTTAAGGATAACCCAACATGCAAAAAAGAGATTGTTTCATTATTTAGGAGAAGAACGGTCTGATGAATCTATGAAAGGATTATTAACAAGCGGGAAAATAATAAGCTATTCTGATTTGTTAGCACATGGATACCGACCAAATTATAAAGATAGAAAAGATAATGGTGAAGAAACTGTATATGTGATTTTGCCGAAGAAGGGATTGATTGCAGTTTTGACGCCTGAAGGAAAAGAAATTGTTTGGGTTACTACATATAGCCCAAACAGAAGGGCTCCAGGCAATATACCTCTATCAGAAGAAGAATATAGAAAGTTTTGTGGGATGAGAAAATGATAACTCTTAATATATGACGACTTAAAGCATATATTTAGAGTTAATTCGCAATATATGAAGAGTTAAACAAATAATGGCCGAGTTTGAAGAAAAAGGTTTAAATGTACGCTTTTTAGTGCCAAAACATAAAATACCAGATGACACAGAAATATTAGAAATTGCAGTTAACGACGAAACTGATTTTTCTTTGTTAGTGCAGAAAGATAAAGCTAATAGATTTTTTTTGCCTATAATGTTAGAAACTAGTGGGAAATTAGAGCCATCAAAGAAAAAATCTCCAGGCACTAAAAAAATAGCAGAAGAAGGACAGACGATTATTAGAGATAAAATCGCAAATAAATATATGTACAAAATGAAAGAGGATGGATATATTTATTTTTATATGGTTAGTACTAAATCTCATTATAAATTGGTGCATTATTCAGAAACAGGAAAATATGAGGTCGAATTGCGCTATGCTTTGTTAGGATTTAGAACACCAAAAACAGTTCAGATATTAAGTAGAATGAAATGTTAGAAGATATTGATAATTGGCAGTTGTTTAATATGCCGTCCAATAAAGATGGTTTCCAGAGAGTTAAATTTGAAGTTTATAGAAAAAACGAGGAAACATACAAGTTAGGATCTGTCAGTACAATAGATCTAAGTTCAATATGCAATGAGTTTAAAAGCTTTTATGCTCCTCTTTTTCGTATTTATAGTGGTAGAATTAAATGGGAGAAGAAAGCGAAACTATATGGTGATTCTTTTAAAACAGGAAAGTCTCTAATAGAAGATCATATTAAATCAAATTATATATATAAATTTAGAGAAGATGGTTTTGAATGGTTTTATTTGGCGACAATAGATCCGGGATTTGTAGAAAAAGAATATTTAGAAACAAGAGAAAGCGAAATACAAATGGATTTAGCAATTATAGCATTTCGTCATAAACAAATGATAAATAGTGTTGAATTTTGTTTTTAAAGAGGAAATAATAAAATGTTAACTCAAGATAAATGGATATGGCACGGATTTCCTGGGCATTTTTGTGCTGCCAGAAGTTGTTTTTTTAGACTTTGTACTGAAATTGGAGATGTTTTTATTAGTACTGTCGGAGCATATGAGCCTTCAAAAGAGTTAATAGAAGCAGGATTAGAAAAAAAGGGTGAATGGATGGATGTTGGTGTAAATAGAAAGTTTGAAACTATGGTGTTTATGATAAAAGATAGATGTAAAAGTGAAAAGTGCGGATGTGGCCAACCTAAACTATATAATTACGATCTTTCATGCCATGGTTGTAATACTGCCAAAGAAGCAAGAGAAATGCATATGGAGCGTTGTATGGAATGGGCCGAAAAAGATGGAATTGTTCCTCAAGAAACTATAGAGCAAATGGAAGAATATGAAGAACATTATTATGAGGATGATTGATTTAAAGGTTAATCTGTAAGTTTGGTATTTGTTATACCAATTGATATTTGTTGGGATAAAGATGATGGATGATCGGCAAGCTTAGCGTAATAATTTCCTAATATTTGATGTTTAGATAAAGCCTTGGGGATAAATCGTTGGGGAAGCTGATAAGCACCAATATCATTCCAATCAAATGATCCTTGGTTAACTGCTGGGGAGTTTGATCTAAGTCTGTAATCTCCATTGGCAGCATCAATATAATCCTGACTATCTCCTCCTCCTGAATCTATAGTAATGTCCTGAGAAGCATCATACCAGTCGTCATTTAAATTTTGATTTCCATTAGTACATCGAATTCTGTTTCGGTGTGAGATTACTGTTTGCGCTCTAATTGTGTCAAGATTTCTAAATGGATATGCACATCCTGTTAGCATATTGTATTCAGCTACCAAAGGTCGATGATCTTGACTGTCAATTGCAAATTCAATAGCAGCACCAACACAGTTAGCAATTGTACAATTGTTGACATTAGTATAATATAATTGATTGGGGCTTGAAAAATAAATTCCTCTTCCAGAGCAATCGTGAATTAAACAGTTAGAGATTGCAACATGGACTCCATCACTTGTTATTCCATCGCCATTACTATTAGAAATTCTACATTCATATAGAGTGTTTCTAGAACTGTCTATGTTTATTGCTGGAGTAGAGGCGCTGGTAGAAGAGAGATAAAAATCACAATTAAGAGTATGACAATAAAGATTAGTAATTGCATTTATATCTTCAAAACTACAATTTATGATTATGCCATAAGTTGTTCGTAATGCTTCTTCGGCTTTTCCTGAATTTCGTGTAAATTTGATTGATTCATATACCCATCTCCCTTTACTGCTTCCGTTGATCATAGTCCCAGAAGATACATTACATTTAATTTCTGGCATATTAGAGGTATCTAATTTTCCGCCGTTTGTTCTGAATCCCCATCCATCTCCAATGGTAGAATTATATCCGCGAATAAAAATAGGAGATGTTTCGCTACCAACATTTGTAGGAGTTATTGTAGAATTGATAGTATAAACACCATCATTTTTAACATTTAATCTGTTCCCGGCCACAGCTGAACTATAGGCAGTTTGCAAATCCCAAGGATCTCCTATGGTTCCGCTTCCACCGCTAGCAAGTGCTGAAACATATTTTTCAGTTATGGCCATTTATGTCGCCTTTAATGCTCCAATATCATTCCAGTCAAAAGCCCCTTTAGCTGTTGCAGGAGAGGTATAAACAAGTCGATAATCATTTGTTGATGCTTTAATGTAGTCTTGTTCGTCTCCCCCCGTATCTGTTGTTATACTTTTCCAATCCTGTTTCCAATCAGTCATGCCAGAATCAGTTAAAGTATTGTCTCTTGTTCGTTCTTTCATAGTAGCAAGAGGATATGTTCCACTTAAAGCGACATGAGCCCTTTGACCTGTTCCGGTAATTATATTGCATGCGCTAATTGATATAAATGAATTTGCTGACAGAAACTCCATGCCGTTATTTGTTGGATTTACGAGTGTGCAATTCATTATTCTCATGAAAAGAGACCCACTATCTACAGCATTGCCTATATCAAATACAATACAATTATTTATAATGCCTTGCCATGCGCGTATGCCAGTAGAACCAGTTGAAATTCGACATCCATTAATAGAACCAAATCCACCACCTAAACCAATATTGGGAGAATCACAATCTATATATTGATTATATGCTGAACCGTCTATGTCTCCGACGCAATTTTTAATAATGCTAAATTGATTTATAAAAATTGATCCAGATCCAGTAAAATTGATAGATTCAACCCACCAATAATAATTTAAGTATATATATTGATTTCCATTTAATTGTATTGTTGGCATTTTTGAAGTGTCTAACGGACCAGCATTTGTTCTTGATCCATATGCGCTAGTATCACTAGAAGTACGACCTCTCATAATAATAGGACTAGTTAGAGATCCTTGATTTGAAGCTAAAATTTGAGAATTAACAGTATATGTTCCATCGTCTAATATGTTTAGACGATCTCCTGCAACTGCCGATGTTAGTGCTGTACTTAAATCCCAAGGATTAGCCCAAGATCCTGTTCCGCCACTAGCAAGTGATGAAACATATTTCTCAGTTATAGCCATTTACTGTGTTCTTTCCATATAACTAATAATTGCTACAAGGTCATCATTATTAGATGCTGTAGCTTTGATTGTGTCTGCTGTTGGAAGATAGCTACTAGATGATGAAGAGTATGGTCCAACATCATGATCTTCCAGAGTTAACTTCCCTGTTGAATCACTAAAAATTACTTGTGATTCTCCAGCAGCAACAGTGAGATTTTTTAAAAATGTAACATCGCCTTTGCCATTTTTATTAATAATGAGATCTACAGTAGCAGAATTAGTACCATCAACGTTGCCTATTTGCAACATATTGACAATAGTAAAGCCACCTTCGACAGCAGTTGCTAATGTAGTTCCTGCTGTGGTAATTTGCATATAGTCGCTTTTAAATTCGTCTGGCATTTTTCTTACTCCTAATAAAGTATTGAGTCTGCTAATGGATCGCTTGCGCCTGAATCGTTAACAAGAGAATGTTCTGTGCCTCCGCTTTCCTTGAAGTAAGGAAGACTGTCGGAACTTTTAACATAAATTTTTCCGTAACCTGCAGTAGCCGAAGGAGCGGTCATTTCATCAAGTACAAGATCACCTTCAACTGTTAATGTGCCGTGATTATTTGTTGTTCCTATTCCCAATGTATCTTTGATCATATTTGCTTTTGAGGAAGTGTTTGATTCTATATACAATCCCCATCTATTTGTTACAGTACCTCCGGTAGCATCAGATGAACAATATACATCGTACATATTAGTAATAGTACCAGTCATACGATAAGGTTTGATTGATAATCCATATGCATTTGTAGTTGTTGGAGAAACAGATTTTTGATTTTGATGACCATATAACAGGCTATTACCATGTATTTCACCAATTGTTCCTTCGTCACTGTCACCATTTATTATATAGTTTCTTAACGTTACAGATCGTGATCCATGTAATTCACCAGTATAGCTAACTCCTGAATCAATTGTAGTATATGCAAGTACATTATTTCCATACATGGTATTTGCACTATCTCTTGTTGCTTTTAAATAAGCTTGTGTGGTCATTCCTGCTGTTGAAAATGTTGGATTTATTTTTGAGTGAAGTGTAAATATTGAAGCATTTTGTGAGTAATAAGGATAGTTAACTTGAAATACGCCTCTTGTTGATGGATATGGTGAATTTATCCATGCAGCATCGGTAGAATCATACATATAACAACCAAGAGTGTTATATACACTTTCGGTGTTTGCACATGTTATAGCAAGATAATTAAATGGTGCTGTAAAAGTCCATGTGTTTGTATCAGTATCGTATTGAGCTATATTTTTGTCTTTTCCTGCAAATGA
>Ga0180433_10001842_pt1 | contig 34494 bp, 75 predicted proteins | sample SS_ome_8_FD_132980 | JGI IMG/M metagenome (GOLD analysis project Ga0180433, IMG submission 132980) | Hypersaline lake sediment archaeal communities from the Salton Sea, California, USA - SS_1_D_1 metaG | ecosystem: Environmental > Aquatic > Non-marine Saline and Alkaline > Hypersaline >...
CGGTGTGTGTGTGTGTTTTTTGTTTGGTGGTTGTGGTTTGTGGGGTGTGTTGTTTGTTTTTTTGGGGGTGGTGTTTGTCTTGTGGGTGTGTGTTTAAGTGTTGGGGGGGTGGGGGTAGGGGCGAAGAGTATAAAATTTTGGGGTTCTTCTTTTTGGGTTCCTGATGTACAGGTGGGGGATGAAGCTAGATCCCATCGTGGAGGACGCGTCTCTAGCCGACGTTTACAACATCGACGAGCTTTGCAAGATCACTGAGCCGGACTTCTTGTGCGAGCACAGGGGTCACTTGGTAGCGGGCAGAGACTACCTGAAGTGCGAGCGTTGCGGTGGTAGCTGGAGCACTGAGATGAAACAGGTCGTTGGTGCCTCCAACAGTTTTGTGGCGAGGCCCGCCGGGCTAGAAGACTGAACCTTCCAACGGGGAAGTCTCCGGCGGGCTGAGCTGCCACGAGACTGAGTGCAGATTTTCACTCTGCTTGGGGCTAGAGTAGTTGGGTCATGCGATTCAAGTGGAAGTCCATCATCTGTCTTTTTGCGGGTCATGATTATTACGGTCCGTTGCCCGCAGATCGTGTGTCTAGCCAATCAGAAGGTCGCCGGCGACGCGTGGTCTACTTCGTATGCAACCGATGTGGCCGTGTTCGGAAGAAATACAAGAAGCGTCGGAAGAAGCGCAAGAAGGTTGAGAGCTAAAAAAGCCGGCGATTAGCCGGCAGAGAAGGGTAGGGAAGGGATAGTCAGGTTGGGCGGAATAGGCTTAGGGCGGCGTGTCAGCCGGGTTGACTTCTGACCGAAGCAGGCCGGGTAGTCTAGCGGAAGGGGTAGATCGAGGTGGGTACGTCACTTGGCAGGGCCAGGCTCGATGGGGGTGGGCTTGTCATTTGGCTGCGGGGTGTAACGGCAAGGCAAGACCAAGATCGTCAATCGAGTTGGCGAGGACGGTAAGGAGATGGATTATCGTCTGGAGGGAAGAGCGAGGTCACGGATTGTCATTGGGACAGGAGGGAACTAGTTTGTCACATGGTCGGGAATGATAGGGGCGGGCTCGTCTATGGCGGTAGGAATTGGTGTGGGGTGGATAGTCATTTGATGGCGGAGCGACACGACCCGAGACGGATTGTCTACCGGATAGCGTAGGGCTGGTACGTCGATGACGGTGTCGGGATGGTGCGGGGGCGGGTTGTCAGGTGCCCAGGTTCGGCAAGAGCGGGGTTGTCATTTGGGTGGGTAGGGGACGAACAGAGTCGACTCGTCTTTGGGGACGGAGCAACTCGGCACGGACAGTTCGGTTTGTCAGAACAGGATGGGTGGAATCGAAACGGCTCGGCCAGGGCCGTCATGTAGGGGGGACACGGGATGTGTCGTCCAGGATCGTCAGATGAATTGGGGTGAGGTGGATTGTCATAAAGGCATAGCATGGCACGTGACGGGATGTCAGTGGGCTCGGATTGATAGGATACGTGGCCAAGATCGACTTGACCAGGAACGTCATTGAGTGGTTCGGGTAGTCAGGGTGGCCGGATGCAGCTTGGCCCGGATTGTCAGTGGCCGAGGGTGAAGCAAAACTCCACCCTCAAACCAGTACTACCGCTTTACCTCTTTGGTCTTCTCAACGTCAATGTCTTCCATTGTCCCTCTGCCCTGCGAGCGATCAGCGCCAAGCCCCAATTGCTGAGCATAGACGAGGATGGCGTAGAGAGCCTCCTCGGGGACGTCATCGGTGGCGAGCCTACGAACGGTGAACTCTACGTCCACATCCCGAAGGATGTCTGTCCTCTTCAGGGAAGACCGGGGACCCTGCGGGGTCATCGCATGCACCGGGCGCTCCTCGAGCTGTGCTTCCTTGACGCGCTCCCCGTTGCGGGTGAAGTAGACCTGGTGCTCAACCACGAACACCCGGTCGGCGACCTTGCTCTTGAGGGCCGTGATCCCCTTGTCCTTCCCCTTGTTCTTCCCCCTTTGCTTTCCACCGTTGGGGATTATCTCTTTGAGGATGTTGCCACCCTCCTTCAACATCGCTTTGATGCAGCGCCCATCAATGAAGAACTCCCCATTCTCATTTCTCTTGAAGCCAACCCATGAACGGGCTGCCTTCTCCTCAGAAATGTCTGGAAGCGCTTCCAGAGATGCTTCCACCAACTTGGCGCGCTCCTCGTCAGACTTGTCCTTGCAGGTGGCGTCTATCCAACCCTTGATGAGGTCGGGACTCATTGGCGTGCCGCCGGCGATGTCGTGAAGACGCAGCTTCACGCGGTACTCTTCGTACAGTTCATCTTGAAATTGCTGCTTGAATTCTTTGAAGTTCATGTGATGGTCTCCGGTTCTTTTCTGTCAAAATGATAGAGTATGTTCTTCTAACTATTGCTCTTGTCCCAAAAAGCTGGTTCGGGTTTCAGGTAGGCATTAGGAGAAGAAGATGAGCAGATTCCCTATTCGCATCGGGAGCTGTCGCTGCGGCAAGCCCCGAGGGCACGCAGACCCATGTCATGGAGAGCTTCCGGAGCCCGAGGTCATCCGGACTGAGTCTCTTACCGGTACCCCATGGCATTGGATGCGCGACGAGCTAGTGGACAGGTTCGGGGAGGAGCTTGGCAACTGGCTTGCGAAGCGCATGGCAACGCACATCCGCGGCAAGGAGTGCTTGAGCCACTTCAGCTTGGTGGAAAAGCCCCGGGGGATAGCCCGTGTGGCGAGGCGACTGGCCCCCAAGGCATGGGCCGCGGTGGACCGCCACGAGGAGATCCGCAGGGACGGCTGCTGCGGCAGCTTCGATACTGAGCTCCACCACTACAAGAGCGGCCGGAGGTTCTTGTTCGGATTCAACTACGGCCACTAGAGTTGACCCAAATCGGTACAGAAGTGCTAGACTACTTGGTGGCGGGGTCGTGGCCGCGAAGGGGTCCCGCTGGAACCCCTTGTGGAGAGGAAACGTTCCTGGTCCTCTCTTCCCCCGCCACAAAAGATCGAGGAACCCTATGACAGACCGTCACCACCGGATGCTCTACTGGTGCTGGATCATCAACGAGCCCGGCCTCGTTCGCTACGAGGGCAACACCCCCAGGTGCACCACATGTGGTGGAGCGCTCTCCAACGAGGAAGACCCAATGCACGAGGCCATCATTCGGGTGGAGTCACCGAAGCGAGGATTCCGGTTGATGGAGGCGCCCAAGGAGGAGCGGAAGCCCGAGTACAACCTGGTCCCCAGCACGCCGAGTATCGAGGCGAAGCGAGGCCCAGAGGTTTGCGACAGGTTCACCCCCACCGGTGTGACGTCTACCACCTGCGTTTACTGCGGCCACACCTTCGAGGCCCATGAGCGGGCCATAACCAGGTCGTGAGGACTCAGTTCCTGGGAGATTCACTCTGTTTTGCTGCTAGGATTTACTCTACTTTGCTGCGCCATGCTGGTACGAGATTTGATCGAATTCCTCGAGGCTGAGAACCCCGATGCAGAGGTCCTCCTGGCCGACAATGAAGAAGGCGTCACCTTTGCGATGGTCGAGCTCGGGGTCATTGTGGAGGGAGTAATCATCCGACTTGTTCCTGACAAAGAGGTAAAGGAAGAAGACCCCGAGTAACTTCCAGGCAAAGCTGCCTGGAAGTTACTCAAGGAACTCAGTCCTACAGACCTTCGGCCTTGTCGACCTCAGCATCCCCGTCATTGGCCGGCTCGTCGCCGAGTAGGTAGTCCTTGGCTTTCGCCGTTTTCTTCTCGACAACCTGGTCACCCTTGTCCATCATCCCTTCTACTGCCTCCTCGAGCTCGGTGTGCTTCTGCTGGACTTCTGCTGCTTTGTCCTTCGCCTTGTGGACGAAGACTTGTTTTCGAACGTGCAGCTCTTGGAGCTTTGCGTTCACTCTGTCCTCCACACGATCGAAGGCGTCTTCCGCGCGATTGAAGGCGTCCTCCGCTCGGCGGAGAGCATTCTTCACCTTTCCAAGTAGCCCCATGAGCATCCTCCATTTCAGGGCTGCTCGATCCCCGAGCAAAGGGCATGGAAAAACTTTCTCCATACACTCTTCTTGTCCCAGGAATGGAATTCTCTTTTTCATGACGAAGGGGTAAAAAGAAGCTCCGGGCGCGGCCCTTTCTCGATTACTTTTGCGGGTTTCGAAGCCAGAGATGGGGCCGCGCCCATCCCCGCCGGCGGGCACCGGCGGGGATTCAGCACGGACTCAGTTCAGGTCCAGGCGGTCCAGGCGGATACCGTGAAGCTTTTCGGCCGTCTCTCTGAACGCGGCCCGAGCCACCTCGCCGGTCCATTCTTCGGGCTTACCAAATATTGAGTTCAACTTGGGAGATTTGCTGACTACTTCTGCAAAGACCCTTGTCATCTTTGGAGATGCCTCCTCCCAGTTATCCGACTTGATGATAGCAATGCAGGCCTTAGCGGATAGGGCCCAACAATTTTCCATACTGAGTTCCAAGGAGCTGGCGCAGACTTTGAGTTGCGCGACGTGCCACAGCAGACGCGGGTTGTACGTTCTGCGCCCTTCTAGCACTATTGGGCGAATCCGATAGAGGATGTCCAGTTGCGATTTCGAATGGTACTTCCACACTGCGAACGTCAACTTGGTAACTGCAAGCTCAAAAATCAACTTCAACATGGCTTTCTCCGGTTCTTGCCCAAAACCCTGGGCTAGGGGCTCGGAGAAACATTCTCCGTGCATTACTCTTGTTCCTGAAAGCTAAGCAGAATTTCACCCAGTGGGCCCCCTGAAGGCCCCTCTCGGAGCCTTCAGGGTTGAACGCTATTCGTCACCTTCTTGGGTGTCTACGTCATCAGGGGTTTCCCCCTTCCTTTTTTCTCTCCGCTTTCTCATCTCAGCGTTAGCTTCTGCCAAAGCTGAGATGAGTTGGGCTTCAACTTCATCTAGTTTTTTCATATCGCCACAGTCCTTGGCTTTGCAGTACGCGCGCCACGCTGCTATTACTTGGTCCCTCATAGTCGTCATTGTGAACCTCCTTCATCATTGGACGCTGGGTGAAGCGCCAACTCTTTCACTATGGTCTCCAATGTGTTCAGGGCGTCAACCCTGAATACCCACGGCATATCTTTATTCTTGGCGCGCAGTAGTTCCTGCGCCGCGGTTGTGCGGATGAAGTGGTCCTTGTGCTCCTGGCAGAGGGAGCAAAGATATTCAGCTCTCGATATGAGGTTTGATGTGCGCATCATCTCTCCGGTTCTGGTTTGAGGAACCCCTAGGCGAGGGGGCCGGAGAAACATTCTCCAGGCATAGTTCTTGTCTCTAGAACCTCCCCCGTTTTTCACGGTACGGTCGATCTCAAGATGGATTTTCTGGTACAGCCCCTCGCGGTCATTCTTTTCATAGTGATGGTGTTAGCCATGATCGCAGAATTCTTCAGCAGAGAGCTACTGATCAAAGAACGCAAGAAAAGGCTCTACCCACTCTTTGAAGCATTTTCCTACAGCGATTGGCACCGACCAGTCCTCCCCCTCTTCTATGGGTTGATTGATGAGCTTGGGGTACGGGAAGTCACAGTTTCCAGAGAGCGCGGAGAGGTGCGAGTGGATTTGAAGATCACCTGGTGGGCGCGGATGCCGTGGATCAAATTCAAGCTACGCAGAAAAGTAGAGAGGCTACTAGGCGAAGGAAACGTTTTGAGGGTCACTTGGGACCAGGAGGAAAAGGATGACTGAGTCCACGTCCGAAGGCACCTTTCTGTGCTCGAGCTGCGGCAACCCTACGGGCTCGCTGGTTTGGTACATCGGGGGAGGTTACTTCTGCAGAAACTGTGTGGAGCCAAGCCCAAACGGGTACATCACTCTGGGAGGCGCGATAGATGGGATACGGTTGATGACCCCAGTCTGTGGCCCAGATGCAGGGAACATTTACAAGGTGAAGTCCTACGAGCGGAACCCTCTCGCCTGCAGGTTCTGTCACTACCAATCGTTGAAGATGAAGGACGGAGTCCTCACCTGTTTGATTTGCGGTGCTCAGAGTATGTCTGAGTATGAGGAATTTGAGGTAAAAGAAGAGGACGAAGGGTATGTGCCCTTCGATCCTCTCTTCGTCCCGCGCGAATCATGACCACTCAGGGTATTTTTTTTGAAACTCGGTGGTCGACTTTTGCTTTTTGGGTGGAAGAGTATCCGCCCTCATGAAAAGGTCAGTGTCATCAACTTCATCTTCAGGATCTTTTTCTGGCTCTTCCTGGGGTTCCTCATCGGGTTCCTCGTAACCCTTGAGCTCTCGGAGCAGTTCACTGATGGATGCAAGCTCTTTGTCACCGATGAACTTGCCGACCTCGATGCCAGCTTTCTCATCCTCTGCCCATTTGAAGGCGTTCTGGATGATCTTGGTAACGATGTCGGCATTATCGTCTTCGAGAATTCTCCCAAACAACGAGATGAGCCTTCTCCGCTCGTCGGCTTTGAAGCTGCGAAAATTCCCATTGATGATTTGGCTTGCGAGTAGCAAAAGCTCCCCGTAGTCCTCGATGAAGATCAACTGATCTCCGTTACGTTCTATCTTTCCTTCTTGAATCATCACCTCAGTGACGAAGTACAAAATGGTACTTTTCAGCATTTTCCCTTCTCCGGTTCTTTTCACCCCAAAGCCAGGGGTTTGGCAGCCAGAGAAAAGTCTCTGGCTACTCTTCTTGTACCGAGACTGAGTTCTTGCTTTTCGCGCCGTCAAGCATCGAGTAGGAATAGCCCATGGACTCTACGCTAGTCGTAATGGCTATGTTGACTTTGGTCGTGGGCTACTTGGTGATGTCGTCGTGGGTTCACCATTACCGTAAGGCGCGCAAAGCCTGTAAAGCCACTATCCTCCGAGAGATCAGCGCTCTTGCATTCAGCAGGGACCACAAAGATATTTTGCCATTACTCCGTGGGATGGTTGATGAGGAGCACCTCATTTCCCTCAGCTTTCGTCGCGTCGGCTTCAACATCTGGGTTCGACTCAGGTTGATATGGTGGGGGCAGACTCCGTGGAATAGGAGAAGGGTTCGTCAGAAGGCTACTGTCTTGTTGAAGCGTGGAGGGGCCTACAATTTGGAATGGAAAGGTCTCGAGGTCACTGGCATGGTGCCGTACAGGAGCAAAGGCGGGAAGACCTAAAAGGGAACTCAGTTCCCCATCTCCCGGCCGTAGGTTGGCCGGGAGATTGTATCCCCCGCAGGGTGATCATTTGCCTACCGCCTGGGCCATCATCCTCTTTGCGACTGCCATCCCCAGTTCGGTGGGAGGAAAAGTGCCTCCATAGAGGCGCCACCCATCGGGACCGGGCCTGAAGTCAATCCAGGACGATACGCTACCGCAGAGAAAAGCACCCCTAGCGGCTGTACCGGACGGGAACACTTTGACAAGACCACCAGAACATTGCATCCCGGTGTCGTGGATACCCTCCACGAACATTTTGAGATCGGAGTATCCTCCCTTCTTGCAGGACGCGAAAGTTACCTCCCCGAGGCCAGCTCTGGCTTTGCACTCCTTCATCCACTCTTCTTCGAAGAGCGGACCCGATATTTCTTTCGCTCTTTCGAAGTCACCGGCGTTCAACACGTCAGCAACATGGGGAGCAAAATCGTACGGATTATCTCGATGATTGGTGCAGCTGACTACCGAGAAGATTGATAGGGTTAGAATCAGGACTCTCATGATTTCTCCTTTGAGGGGAACATTCCCCGGACATATTTCTTGTACCCTAGTGGTGGTTGGTATTTCGTTGGAGCCCGTTGATGAGTGAAGAACTCACCAAATTTCTTGTAGAGCTTGCTCAATGTGGGTTTCTGCTGGGCTCTTCAGCGGAGCTGAACTACGTTGGCGAGCGCGGGACCAAAGCCAAGCTGAGTATCTTTGTGGCGGGGGACCGATTCAAAGTCGTCTGCACCGCTGAGGGTGGATACAGGGAGCACATGTCAACCAAGACGCTGACGTATGACGAGATCAAGAGGATCCTTCCGCCATGGATGTCGAAGGAGGTCAAAGTGGGAAAATAGGTTTTTGCTTGGTTGTCCCTACCCCCGAGGGAGTGTTGTGGTATCATTATCTTGTGGGATACCTGTTTTCTGGTTTGTACAGGCTGGCAACTTTGCAAGCTGGCAACTCTGCAAGCTGACAACTTTGTCAGTAGGCAAGGTTGTCAGTAGGCAAGGTTGCCTACCCACTGAAAAGTATAGACCCGGTGGCTTTCCAAGCCCACGTCACCGCTCGCGCTGCGTTTAGGATTACCTCGACCGTTGTCAGTTCTGGATGAGCGATGTGGTAGGCGATCAGAGCTATCCCGACGTAGAGAAGGAATGAGCTCCAGAGGATGATCACAGATCTCCAGAAGTACAGCCGGAGCCGGCTCACTCGCTCGGGTCTTGGGGGGTCTAAAACGGTGTCGTCAGTTTCTAGGTTCCTGGTTCGTATGAGGCCGAACTCAGCGTAGTAGCTACTTGTGATGCCTTTTCTCTCGCGCGGTGAGGTGCGCAAGCGCGCTTTTACCCTGCTGCCGGTGATATCCCCGTGGCTCAACTGACTCGCCAGATAGCCTCGGGGTGCTCAACAGCCCACCGAAGGAGGTAGTAAGCCACCCGGCCGGCGTTGCCATCGGTGGAAGCGGTGAGGTCTTCGGCGGTGTCGATGCCCAGGGCCTCGATGATCTTTGCGAGTGTCACGATAGTCTCATTACCGGTTTTTCCGTGTAGATCTCGGACACGCCACTCGCCCACGCGCTGGTAGTTCCCGTCGAAGTTGTAGTGGATGAGGAGCTCGGCCTTGGCCAGTCCCTCCTTGGGGGGATCTGGGTGGTCAGCCACCTCGGCGATGTGGTCTCGATATCTGAGCTGTACGTCGTGTGCCATCACTTTTTCTCCAGGAATGACCGGACTCTGCCCGACCCAATGAATACTTGGAATCCAGATGCACCGTGCTGCATCAGCTTCTTCCGCCACCCGTCCATCCTCTTCCGATACCGTTCGGGGTCCTTCTGGTCGCCGATGAGTCGCTTCGAATTCACGACCACGAATTCTACCCGGGAGAATTCATCCTTGCGGAACCCTCGGCTCATGTTCCTTGGGAGCTCCTCTTGCATGTCGGAGTAGATGAGCATCTTCTTCATGGGGTTGTTGATGTTGGTCATGTACTCGTTGCAGTAGAGCAGCGCCCCGCTGATATCCGTGTACCGGGCTGATTCGAACTCGACCCTGTCCAGCTCGGCTGAGAACACCCGCTTGCTGTGGGCGGCCTCGCCGCGGCTCTTGGGGACGTCGATGGCGGCGATGACGTTGTCCCATTCGTAGCTCGAGGAGTCGATCTTCATCAGGACGAGGTGGTCGCCGCCGTTGATGTAGGGGAGGATCCCCAGTTTGACCTGTTGGAGGATCTCGGAGATCTGGTCCTTGTAGGTGCCGGAGGTGTCTATCATCACGCAGATGGACTGGTTCTTCGTCTGGGTGCAGCCTGCGAGAATGAGGATGAGGAAAAGGCGTCTCATGCCGGCGGGTCCTCTTCAGGTGGTTTTGGGGTTTTGTCCTTGCTGAGCCTCCCCTCGAAAATCCTTTTAGGAACAGCGGTGTAGAGCTCCAGAAGGGCTAGAGTGGCCTCCCTCGAGAACTGAGTTCCGTGCTGCATGAGCTTGAATAGCACCTCCCCCGACCGGAGCCAGAAGACTATGCTGCGGCCCATGAGCTGTCGGCTGGACTCCACTGCGAGCTCGAGGGGGATCCCCACCATCGCTATGATCCACGGTAGGGAAAACCCCAATGCCGCCTGCCCATACATGGGGAGGTCGGAGTGCTCAGAAGCAGCCACTTTTGCCAGGTCGGCTTTGAGCGCAGCCTCGGCGGCCACAATCTGCTCGCGCATCACGGCCAGGGTGGCCTCGGTGGTGGACAGGAAGAGAAGGCCCAAAAACGCAACGATTCCAATGATCCATATCTGCCACACCGCCAGTGACTCGAACCCGAACAGCCGGGTGATGCCCAGGGCTTCCAGGAGGAAGATGCCCACCACGAGCTCGAGAAGGACGATGACGCCGGCGGAGATGGTGGCCACCGAGATCCCAGCCACGAGCTGGTCGGCCGGCACCAGCTCGCCCATGGGGAGGGCGATGAGGTTGAAGTTGACGAACACGGCCAGGGCCGCGATGGTCACGGTGAGGAAGGTGACGAGCGCAGTCCGGTAGATGGAGGCCTTCAGGACGTGTTCAGTGGTCTCCTCATCGAGCTTCTGTCGCTTCAGCCATTGGTCGAGTTCGAGGCCCTTGGCGAGCACTTTCTGGGAGCTCGACTCAAGCCGGCGGCTCATCTCAGACAGGCGAGCAATCTCTTTGACCGACAACTTCTGGTCCCGGGCAGACATCCCGATGTCCTCGATCTGCCGGAAGTAGTCCGGGAGCAGGGCGAGCTCGCGGATGTGGGCGTCGCGCAGCCGGCCGTACCGGCGCCGCAGGTTGTGTTTGCTCTTGAGCTGGTCCTCGAGCAGCAAGACCTCACGATTCCTTTCCTGAAGGTTCTTGCCGTTGATTTTGCAGACGGTGCTCAGAACGAGGAACGCGCGCCGCAAGGAACCAAAGCTCTTGGTGACCAAAGCTTTCAGGTTCTCGTGGGCGAAGTAGGCTGGGATCTGACCAAAGAATAGTATGGCGATCCAGACTGCAACCATACGTACCTCCTTCCTCATGGTAGCAGCTGGTATACAGGGGTAGAAGCTAGGGCCTAAACCACTACACCTTTGTCAAAACTGCTAGTATGAAAGCATGATTGGACCTCGCCAAATCCTTCGCCATCTCGTGTGCTTTCTCATAGGGCACAGCTTCAGCCTCCCAACCCCCTCGTACGACGACCCCGAGGTAGCACTCTCTTTCTGTTACAGGTGCGGGAGGGTGAACCGAAAACCGGTGGCCGGCTCATCCAGAGACATTCCTCTTCATTGATCTCTGTTCTTCTTTTTGGGGTTAGGGTCGTGAACCAGCTCAGTGAGAGTGGCGATCACGCGCATACCTCCAATATCGCATTTGACCTCATCCCCCATGCGAACCGCTTTCCCGCCGTCTACGATGCCCACGAGTTTGATCTCAACGTTGTCTCCGTGACAAATCACGCTCATCTTCTTCCTCGTAATTGTCGCAAGTGCAGTCGCTGCTAGGCCACCCGCAGCCGGAACAGACTTTCCCACGGCCGTAGCAGTGCCCGCAAATCTCATTGACCCTAACGATGCCGGTACCGGAGCATTGGGTGCAGTCTTTCATGTCTACCTCGTATGTGGCATTCAAGAATACCAAGCTCGCGTAGCTCAGCGGCAGAGCACCAGGCGTAATGGACCGGGGTGTCGGGGGTTCGAGTCCCTTCGCGGGCTCCGGTTGCACACCTCAAGCTCCGCCCATATACTGCTCTCATGCATTAGCACGGATGCACGTAAACCGACTAACAGGGTTTTGGGCATAATGCTCAAGGCCCTGGTAGTGCTCTCGGCGATGTCGGCGCCTCACAGCGCCCCACGAGAACCGCACACCCACCCTGTGACTTCCCACGCTCCACCACCGGAGCTCCACGCTCAATCGCCATCAGACTCAATTGAGGGCTACACGAGCCAGCCCTTCGAAGTCAGGGACTGAGTCCAGAACTTGGGTGCCCTTGCTTCGGATGACAAGCTCGACATCGTAGATTGAGAACTGGCTGCCTTTCTCGTCAACGACGTTCGAGCCCTCAACCACTCGGAACCCTTCGATCTCCAAGATCCTCTTCAAGGACATCGTGTGGTACCGGTGCCGGTTGAAGTTCGTCTTGCTCACCGGGACAGTCACCTTGGAACCCGAAACCATCTGTTTCTCCTAGACTTTTTTAGAGGGCTGACCTCGAGGTTTTCGGATACCACCATTTTGGCATCGTGCACCATTTTTCCCAATGGAGCAGAATGCCGCGCCGATCCTCCACGGATCAGATTCGCGTGAGTCATCACCTGATCCTCCAAGGATCGGCGACCCCCAGGGGACCAGCATGCAACCTCCCAAAATCGGCCGATTCCCTCGAGGAAAACGGCGCCGTTCAATGATTACAGGTACTTAGGAAACCCGGTTTGCTCGAGCATTCCCACAAAAGGGTGATCCTTTTTTGCGGGAGACCTATCCACAGGTTGGGGATAAAGTGTGGACGGGGGCGTCGCGCCGGCCCCGAGGAATGGGGCCGGCGGATGTTTAACTCTCATCGTCCTCATCAGCTACCGAGAAGTATTCCTCTCTGAGTTTCTGCAGCGGACCGAGCACGGCGGCCCGTAGGCTCTCGAGCTCTTGCACATCTGCCGACTCGTTGCAGAACGATTGCAGAGTCGAGATATGCCTCTTGATGAATTCTACCCGAGCGTCCTTTCTGGACAGAGCTTTGCTCCTGCGGATGTACCTACCTTGTCCGCTGGGCTCGGCGAGCCATGCTCGAGTATGAATTGCCACTTTCTCCCCGTTGACCATGGTGTAGTGCGTGTATTTGGCAGCGCGGATGATCTCGGCTGCCTTTGCCAGCCTCCACTCTTTTGCCACTTCGGGTGCACTCACCCTGACCTTTAGGAACTCTTTCAAGAGGTCGTGCAGGAGGGGAGGCAGGCAGGTGGATTTTCTCCCCGACAACGCTTCTCGGTACACGAGCTCCTTGGAAACTTCCCCATGCTCCTGCTCTATGATCTTGAGCAGTTGAATCAACAGCTCTGGTCGGCGCATTTTCTCCTGCATTAGGAGGCCTTCCTTTCAGCCGCGATCCCGATGAACTCCAATCCTTTGTTGGTGATTTCGGTGGTGGCAAACTTGTTTCTAGGGCCGTACCTCCTCACCATCTTTTTGTCCCTGAGTCTGTCGACGGTACCCTGAAACTCACCCAGCGTCATTTGGTCGATGACCTGGCGCATCTCAGTTGAGTTCATGTGACCGCCGTTGCTGTGGAGGGTGTGGAGAACAATCTTCTCCCTTTTCTCCCACTCCCTTTTCCTGAGTTCCAACTTGGACAAAGACTCAGTCCTCAATGGCTTGAGTGGTTCGAGGACGGGCTTCTTTTTTGCTCGGGTTGTGCGGGTCGCGTGTTCCAAAAATCTGAACACGGTGTGAGCCGCTTCCTCAGACTCGTCTTTGGTGAACTCTGCCGCCATTTTGAGTAGCAGCTTGAAAGTGATCTGTCCTATCATCCGGTTCTCCTGGAAAACTAAGGGTCGTACTAACAGTCTTGTCCCAAGAATAATCCAGTATTTTCAACGTGTTAGGGCAGATGACGGGGTCCGAGAATTTCGTGCAACCATGGTTTTTGGTAAAGTGTGGGTGGTCGAGGTTACCCCCTGCCGACTGGCAGGCGCCGGTCGGCAGGGTGAAGACGTCAGGTGACGGGGGACATGAAGACTGCGTAGTCCCGACCATCGATCTCGACGGTTTCGAATGGTCCGTCTCCGCCGGAGGCGGCGCTCCAGTATTCGAATGTCTCTTGGAAGTTGTAATCCTCCGCCTCTTGAGGATCGCGCCCAGTGACAGCGATGGCCTCCAGGATGTGGACAGTCATCCCGACGTTGACCCGAGCTCGAAGTCGACCTGCAGGGTCTCTGGGAGAACCACTTGCTTTCCAAGGGGTGAGAACTGTGATGCTCGGGTAACTCATTCTTTGCCCCAACCGCACTGGTCAACGCAACCGCAAGTGCATTCTTCGCCTGGAGGTATGGGCGCATCCTTCTCGTGTCCACAATTCATGCACACAAGCTTTCGTCTATGAAGGTTACCGCACGAGCAGATTATAGATTCAGAAAACGTATGATGGTGCTCGCACGGTGTTCCTGGGTCCACTTCTTCAACCTCAATCATCTCCGGTTCCTTTCATCATGGAAAGAGAAATGAGCTCTTCTTTCACCGTTCTTGTACCGAGTCATCAATCAGTTTTTCTACTGCCTCCTGGGGTGTAGGATATTTTCGTGGATGAGCAAGGAGCATTGTGGCTGGCAGACTCCGCAATTACGGAACTGCAAAGACAGTCAACCGGGGCCAACATTCACCGGTTCAGTAACCGGGTGATGGTTTTGCGCGGGCGCATTTTCTACGTCGAATCAGACCACAAAGACGAAAATGTCAAGAAGCTGTGGGAGGAGTCTGTCTATACGATGCGCTACTGCCTGAAAGGCCAGTGTGGTCTGTGTAGACGATGCTACTATTGAGGTATGAAGAAGAGACCAAAACGGCAGAGGGTAAGAAGACCGAGGCCGAGACGGTTCTACCAGAAGCAGCGCTACTCACTCACCGAGTTGGTTTTCTCGTTCATCATGGGAATAGTCTTTACTCTCTTTGGTCTGCTCATTATCGCGATACACGCTACGTGCGTATGTTCTGAAGATGCTCAAATGGTGAATTCAAACCGCATTGAACATGTGATCTACTTTTTCATGGCTTTTTGTGGGGTGTGGATACTAGGTCTAGTTGTAAGCACTGTTCGAGATTATCTTTGAACGAAGGGGCCCGAAAGGCCCCTTCTAGTGTATGGTTGCCTCTCGGCTGGTTGTTTCCCCTTGGGAGGATCTCGGCATCTCCCAGGTCGAAGTCTTCTTCTATGTGGTGTTTGTCCACATCCTACAATCCGGGATGATCTCGGAGTTCCCCCCAGCGACCTGGCCCAGGATTCGTAGAGCTCAATGAGGTCTACGCGCTCGACAAATTCTTCATACTCGTCAACGTCGTTATCCCAGTGGCTGGTACCGTAGGACTGTGAGTCCGCTGTCACTGTTATTGTGACCGTGTTTGAAGCATGGGAAAATGAGCTATTCACGAAGCATGAAGAGGAGTCTGTCGCCTCTTGGGTTCGGGTAGCCGGGATCACGGGAAGACGATATATCTGAGAGGCAGATCAATCAATTGCTGAGGGCAACATGACTCAAGAAGAATACGAAAACTACATGGCCACCCAGCTCAACACCACGGTGCAGGCTCTCAAGGACAAGGGCGCGGTCACTTACCCCTGCAATTGTGGGAGCGAGGATTGCAAAGGGTGGCTCATGGCACCAAAAGGGTTCCCAGGCATTCCAGACCCTGAGTAGCTAAAAAGGAAGGGGTCGGCTCGCCGACCCCTTCCCGGTTGCTGAGGGAGGGGGGAGGGGTATTCCCCCAGCCCTATCCATATAGTCGCTTGAAACAGGCTCCGCAAACCCTCTTATTTGTGTGTGGCAAAAGTGTGAGCCTATTCTTCTTTTTTCCGCAGTGCTCGCATATCGGCATGTCTCGGCACCTCGTGCAGATCCAATGGCCGTCCACAAGAACTACACGTCGGTTGGTGATCTTCCTGCACTTTTCGCATACGGGAATCAGTTGGTTGGTCATGACTCAGTCTGCGGACGTATTTCCACAGGAACATCTCCCATAGGGACCTCCACCCAGGGTCGAAATACATCCTCTCTCCTTTCTACGCCTTCCCGAGAACTCTCGGTGCTAGCTTGATGGGCGCGTCTGTCGGCCCGCGCCAGAATGGTTGAATCCAAATGAGCTTCCGCTCGGAGCGTTTGGGGCCGTGCGCCTGGTTTCTCCAGTGCCCAGACACCTTGACCCTGACTTCATGCTTTTGCCCAGTTTTCACTGTGCTTTCACTTTGGGAGTATCGATGTCGATCGAGGACGACAGATTTCCCAAGCAAGAATATCTTGGACGGATTCAATTGGCTCCTACGCTTCAAAAGCTTCTTTCGTTTCTTGCTCTTCTTGGGGAGCTTCTCGGCGCGGTCCCAGAGCTTTTTAAACTGAGGGTCTATATAGACGTGGTCCCTCTCTGCTTCTGGCCATGTTGCGTAGACCAGGACATTGAGTATCCAATTCAGGAGCTCTTCCCAGTAATCTCCAAGGCGGCCTCGATGAATGTCTGCTGCGCGCCATATGACATCTTCCATCATCTTCTCCTCATCCATGTTGAGGGTCGTGAAGATGGTGGCGTCATCTAGGGGATCGTTTGGGTCCTTTGATTTACCTGAGAAGAAGCAGTGAATGCTTCGGCCGGGGATCAAGAGCTTGCTTATCATTTCTGGTTCTTTGACGAAGCGGTCGTTCTCGTCCAGAAGCTCTTCGTTGAGTTGCCACTTGTCTTCTAAGAGCATGACACTCTCGAAGGGATGCCACCCAGTGTGGTTGTTCCAGATTTGGAACTTTGGATGTTCGGGGGCATCGATGATGATGCTGTGAAATGGGAGCCGGATATCTTCTGCACGAAGACCCCGGAGCTCGGTGGAGGCCAGAAGGTCTGAAAGCCCGGGGGACACTTGGTACCGCCGGCGCCCGCCGAGCTCATAGGAAATGCAATGTCCACCATATCGCACCGAGCGGCTCATCTCAGTAATGTGCTGGTCAACTAGGCTGGGGTCCTTGAGGTGGAGTAGATTACGAACCGACCCCAAGGATCTGCTGACCAATTCGCTGGCGACTATTTTGTTCAGACTCAGTTCATCTTCGCCGGTACCTTCATGGGCTCTTCTCGCAAGCTCTATGCTCATCGAGGTGATGACCCCATAGCTGTCTTTTGGGTCCGTAGGGATGTCTAGGGCGCCGTCGGCCAACATCTTGATGAATGTCGGTAGGACATCGTAGTCTCTGGCCTTCGGGTTTAGGAGAGCCAGCTCAAAGAAACGGCGAGCTTGTGGTAGGTACCTTTTGCAGATCTTGTAGGTATCGTCGTAGTACATTGGTCACCATGAAAAGAATCCGAGAAGGAACCCAGCTACGGTTCCGAGAATAGTTCCAATCCAGAGTATGCGGCGAGCGCGGATGTATGATTGATCGCATTCTTCTTGGGACTTGGTATCACGGGCATAGGCTAGGCGCTCGAGGAAACTCATTTTGGAGACAGCGTAAGATTGCCGACTGGCGTATGCTGCCGCAAATATCAGAAGATGAAAGAAGGCACTCAGTCCTAGGACTGTGAGTAAGTAGATCATGGTCATCTCCGGTTCAAAGCGACAGAGGGAATCCCTGTCTATTCATCTTATCCCATAGAGAAAGCAGAAGATTTCGGATGTGGATTGACGCGAATCCAGCACTGTGAGATTTGTGGCCCTTTGTGGGGGTCCCTGGGTCCAGCGTTAGGATGTGAATCCCCCGTGGCGTTGGGTCGCCCCCAGGGGCCCCCTCACATAATTGGGAAAGGCGGCCTCCCTTGATCCGATTCAACAAAAACCCAGGTGTTCTCGTCGGACCTACTCCAGCTAAGGGTAGCAGCTGGATGATCAAGGCCAACGAGCTCAACTTGGTTCTCACCCTCGACATTACCTACGACCGAGATAGCGCCCCAGTAGTGGGAAACCTCATCTCCTCTTTTCAAGATCTTTTCGACGAAGAGCAAGTTGGCCCCAACGGCCGGCCGTTGAAGTTGAAGAGCGTAAGGGCGAAGAACCCGTTTGCAGGGCGAGAACCCTCCAGTAAGGACGACTCCGATTCAGAAGCGATAGATGCGGAGTTCACAGGGGGGCAAGAGCAAGAACCGCCTCGGCCGTCTCTGCTATCAAAGTTCTGGTCGTTGTTTAGAAGGTCTAGGGATGACCAAAGACGAGTTTGAGAAATCGTACGCAGAGCGATCCGGGTTAACAGTAGAAGCGCTCCACAAACTTGGGCTCAAAGCTCATCCATGTGAATGCGGCGCTTACAACTGCCCGGGTTGGCAAATGGTGTCTGAAAGGCAGCTCCGTATGATGGCGGAAGTGGGTTTGGTTCCAGGAGATTCAGAGAATGGGTGACAATAGAGCTTTTTTGAAACTGGTGAAGATGGCTCAGAACTCAACTCGGCCTTGCCCGCCAGTGAATACCGAGGTCCGGTGTGAGTACTGCGGTCAGGTATTTGTGACTGCTGTGGGCGGAACCAAATTCAGATGCCTCTTTTGCGGAGCACCTGTTTCTACAAAACCGAAGCTAGTACGGGAGACCAAGGATGGAAGCATGCCACCACAGTAATAGTCGGCGATTTCACTGCGTGTGTGGTACAACGACAGATTGGATGAGAGGGGAGGTTGTTCAAGCCTGTCTCAAATGTCGAAGGATTCATCGACGAGGCCCGGGAGGCCCGAAGAAGACGGTCAAGAACTGCTCTGGAGTCGAGCCCGCTGTCAGGTTTTCTCAAGCGGTGAATTACGCCAGGAATGAATTCCTGCGCGCGATGTACCAGATGGGGTTCATCACGAATCGAGAAGGTCTTATGGAGCTCAGGGACCACAACACACCACGCTCGAAGTACGAGGGATTCACCTCTAACCTATCTGAACATTTTGGTGGGAAAGGCGTTCTCTGATGGGAAAAGGGAGCAAGCGGCGTCCTCCGCAAGAGCATGGGACCTACGAGGATAGGTACGACCAGGTCGAGCAGTACACGCTAGACCGCGCGGCGCGGCCTGGGAAGACGATCTACGTGGCTGACAAGAATGGCAAGCTGGTGCCGAAGGAAGAGGTGAACCGGATTCACTTCATTTCGGTAGATCCCGCCGGCGGTGAGGAAATCCAAAAGCTGAGGGAGCATTTTGACTTCGCGGAGGAGCACACGCGCGAAAGGCATCAAGTCCCAAAACGAATGATTGATCCATTCAGTAATCTATGAAATCCGAGGTCTTTCATCTTCAAGCTCAGTGCTGGGCGATTTTTCTCATCAGCTACCTGGTAGTGTTCTTCGGTGGGATATGGGGCTTGGAATATGTTTTTGGGAATCACCTAGGTTTCGTTTTCATGATGGTGTTCCCTGCCACGTTTGCGGCCCGGGTAGCAGCGGAATACTGGTGGAAGCGGGAAGTAGAGCTCTTGTACAAGGAGCTGGGTGTGGCTCAAAGAAGACTGGAAGTTCAAAAGGAAGAATTGAGGAGAGCAAAAAATGCAGAGACTGATTCTGATGGTAGGCCTCCCTCGTTCTGGGAAGACGACGAGGGCTCTTGAGTTATCCACGAAGTTCGGGGCCCCAATTGTATCACCAGATGCTATTCGTTCAGCTATCCATGGGTCCGGTAGCAAGACCTACCTCCCAAAAGCGGAGCCGCTGATTTGGGGTATTGCCAAGACTATGGTCTCAGCGCTGTTTGAGGCGGGTCATGACATCGTCATCGTCGACGCCTGCAACAATACGAAGAAGCGACGGGACGAGTGGAGATTCGGGGAGTGGGAAGTCACATTTGAAACCGTCAATACGTCTGGAGAGATTTGTAGGGGTAGAACGATCAATCCCCTACTCCTACCTGTCATCGATAGGATGGAAAGGGACCACGAACCTGTAGATCCTTCTGAAGAGGGTTCCTGAAAACAGAATGGCCCCGGCTAGCCTGAGCCAACCGGGGCCACCGTTTAGGAGTCACGTCGTAGGCTAGTTGATGAACTTCTTGCCCTTTGCCGTCGCGGCTACGAAGATTCCCTTCTTTTTCTCGGTGGTCTTCACGAGGCCGCGGTTCTCAAAGGCACTGATGGTGCGTCGATCGAAGTTGCCTTTGATCAAGCTTTGACCGTCTTTAACGATCATCTTCAGGGCCTTCTCTTGGTTTTCGTTGATGCTAACTGCTTCTGCCATTTTGGTCTCCCGTCCAGGAAGTTGAATTGGTGGGGGCAATGAAGCCCTGTAAGCAACTAGAAGAAGTACCAGAGTAGAAAGAACCTTAGCAACTACTTTCTCCTGTGAAGAAAGACTTTCTACTCTGCTACAGCCTAGCTTCTCTCTTCGGCGCGTATATCCCTTCCCGCGTCATCCTTCTTATAGCGTCTGAGCAGGAGTCTCTGTTTTGGATCAAGATGGCCCTCATTCTCCAAAGGTCTTCTTTGTCCATGTAGAGAGGAAGAATTTTGTCTACGGCCGCTATCGCTATTTCGAATCCGTTCTTTGCATGAACTGGGCTTTTAGAAAGACCAGCCATTTTAACTCCTAACTCGATGGTTTGGAACGTTGAGCACCATTTGCACTCACACCCGGGGGTGTAGATTCTCTGCAAGGCTTCTATGGCTTCTTTCATGCTATGAGCCGTTCTTCCAGATCCGAGAATTGAACCTCGGGAACTGGTAGTTTGCGAACGACCGCGGGCTTGCGTCGCCTTTTATCAAGCTCGCGGTAGGGTACCGCCTTTACTTCTTCTGCCGTGACACAGACAGCAAAATTGTAAGTGTCTGCAGCCATCTCCAGAAGTGGGCGGATGTCGTCTCGTAGAACGATGTCTGGAAGCCGGTACGCCACTATTTCTTCCCTCCAATTAAAACTTCTAGAGTTTCGTTGCTGGTGGACTCCTTTATGACGGCGACCAACCCGCGCCCAAGCCTGTTCTTAGACTTGGGAGATTTGGGCCTCAGTATTTTGTACTCTTCTGGAGCTGGCTCTACCACTGTGTCCTTGTTGCCTTCGAAAGGTTCAAGGAAATCCTTTGTGGCTCCTGAGTACCAAGAGGCCCACCCGGTATCGAACTTGACCCGGATGGCGCCGCACTCGATGCAATATTCTAGCCTTCGGAGATCTACGTTCTTCTCGCCCCTTGGAACAGTTAGGGCGAGGTCGCCAGCGAAGATCCACCTGTGCTCGTGAATCATGCTACCCGTCATTGAGTTTTCGGAGGCATTCCTCACAAAGATCCTCTTTAGGTAGAGTATCAGCAGCGTCGTTCGGGCGCCCAAACCCAATGAGAGTGTACTTCTTGCAAAGGGTTTTCCCGTCGAAGTCGTAGGCGTGCCATTTGACATCTACCTCCAGCCCCGTTGGTTGATGCCAGAACATGACTTTTTCTTCTTCAACCATCGAGTACCCAATTCTTGCCCCCACGGCCACTCCACTTACGAACATTATCGCACACAAGCTGGCAATAGCGACGCTCGACCTCCAGGTGAAGATGATGTCTACTTCTTTAGGCATCGAACACCTCTGGGAGTAGTGTTTTTTGGTGCTCGAAGACCTTCTCTCCCAACCCCTTGATGCACCACTCGGCGTGGTCATTGAGGGTGCGCATTTTGTGGAAGTGATTCCACATCTCCAAGGTGAGGGTGGTGAAGACCTCAGTCTTGGTGGCGTTGCCCAATGGGCGGCGAGCGTCTTCTGGGTTGATCCCAGCCCCCAGAGCCAGGTTGTAGAAATGGTACCCCTTGTTCATGGTCTCCAGGTAGTAGTCCTTCAGCGGCTGCCCGATGAACGGGTCCGATATGGACGGGGGAACGATGAATTGGAACCCCTTCTTCCCATAGTTGCAGTACCTTTGGGACTCCTGGCTGTAGGCGGCAAAGCGGTGCCGCACGAGCTGGTGACTCATAGCTCGGTCCCCAATGAAGCGGTAGGTGAGGGTCATATGCCGGCCCATCTCTTCTGGGGAAAGACCATCCCTGTTGGTGAGGGGGTTTTCCCCTACAATCCGCACGTGCGGGGATGGCGTAGGTACTGTGTCGCAAAACTCCTCAAAAAAGAATGGCCACTTTTCGTGGAGCGCCGCGCGGAAATACCCCCAACGTAGGTTTGTCGAGAACAACTCCCGGTCCAAGTCCCTCCACATTCGGACGTTGCCGCTGATCAAGTATCCAGTTGGTTGCATGGACACCCTGCCACCGAAGAGGATCCTCGACATGGTTCGGTCGAATTCCCCGATACCCAGGATATCCCAGAGCTGGGATTTGGCAGCTTCTGTAGATGCTTCCACCTTCATGATGCAGTTGGCGTGCTCTATGACGCTCTCATGCCCTTTCTTGAAGACGATCTTTTCAAGAAGACGCTCAGCGCTCTTCTCTTTGATGAACTCCTCACTTTTGTGGCAGGTCCGGGCGGCGAGCTCGATGAGCTGCAGGTACGGAACTCGGGGAGGGATGAATTCGATACCAGGCTCGATGATGGTGAATGTTTCGGCTGTCATGTGGGTTCTCCGGTTCTTTGGTCTTCAAGAAAGGTGGAATAGCAACTCCTCAGCCCCGTAGACTGAGTTCTCCTCGCAGCATTCGCACTTGTAGCCGCGGGCGTCCGGCTCGACCCCATCCGCATCTTCCCCACACGAGATGCAGAATCCAGGGCTCGTGAGGTTTCGGTGGGCGTCTTCGATCGCGTCTGCGACTCTATCCATTGTGATGCTTTCGTGGATCTTCATGCTGACTCCGCTAGAAAAGAGGACAGGCTCCTTTGGGTTTCTGGCATCGCTATTTCCATCATCCTGGCGAGAACTGCAAAAGCTTCTTTTGCGGGCATGTCTTCCAAGTTTTGGAGCGTGTCCTTCTTGTTCCCATTGACGTACATCTCAATGAGGTATCCCGCTCGTCTTTGAATTTCCCGGTACCTGGCGGCACATTGCATTGGCAGTGGATCCATTACTCCTGGCTCCCTTCTTGGTGTGATTCCTCCCAAAGGAGGCAGTGCTCTGCGCTCTGGATGATTTCGTCTACCCGCTTCTCCAATCGAGGGTTCTTGCCCCGGATGAACGACCGGAGGGCGGGTAGACTGAATCGGTTGGTCTCTTCTTTCTTCCAGCCTAGAACTTCCGCAATGAGCTCGTGAAGTTCGTCATCCTGTTCTGGTGTCATCATTCCTTTTCGTACTCTTCTCTTTCTGGGGCGCAATGAGTGTTTCAACTGCCCACTTGGCCATTGCGGGAGCTTCTGACCCAGCGCTATTCCACCCACCACCCTTGTTCCAGGCGTCCACAAGTTCCTGTGGTACTGGTGTGGCCCTGTCGTAGACCTCTTTGGGAACGTCTATCGGGAGGCCGTCGCCGCCGTAGGAGCCAGACAATGTGAGGGTGTGTCCGAATGCTCGGGCTCGTCCCATCATCCAATGTCCGCACTGGTGCATAGCCACCTTGCGGACCAAGGCCCGTATCTCCCGATTTTCTTTGACGAGGGGTTTGTCTGGGTAGAAGGGGTTCTTGACTTCTCCCAACTGGCACAAGATCAAAAACGGGGCACGAGAACAATGCTGCTCTGTACCCCGGTAGTACCTGTGCCCTGAGTTGTCTATATACATGGCTTCGCACCCCTCTCTTTCTTCTTGGTCCAGATGACTTCGTACCCTGACCAGACTAGGTAGTAGCATTTGGACTCCTGGAATGTAGATGTGTAGTAGGCCACGTAGGGGTCGTTGCGAAGAGTGACCCCGCTCCCTTGGTTGGTTTTGCGGCTGTACCCGTTGGACACTGCCCAATCTAAAAGACCGTCGCAGTTGCGGAGCATGGTGCTGTAGGTGATGGTCACTGCTTCTTCGACCATGTTGGAGAGGTCGTCTACGCACCCTTCGCAGTCGGCGCAAGTTCGGTTGTACTCGTATTGCTTTGAGGTCGATGGTGGGCTTTCAAACACCATCTTGGGGTACCGGAGGATCACGTTCTTTCTCCAGGCAAGGGAGCTGCGCCAGCTCTGTGTTCCACACATTCACCACATCGTCATCGGCGTGACTGAAGGGAGGGTTGGCGCACGCAAGCACACGGCTTTTCACCCTCTCCAATTTCTTGCAGTTGTTGCAATTACCACAGCGATCAGCCATCAGAAACATTCCCAGTCTCAGGGTCTACCCATCCCACGAACCGGTATTTCCAGCCCGTACCAAACTGAGTGTCTGGTGCTTGCTCGGGAGCTTCTTTGAGCGTGTTCCTGGGTCCTATCGCTAGGAATTGGAGGTGACCGCAGGAGTAGCTGTCCATAGCTTTGTTTTGATAGGCTGCCCACCTTGTGTCATCGTAGTTGTAAGGGCTCGCAGACATCTGTTCGAGCGCTTCCTTTTCAGCTTTTAGTTCCATGATCTTTCTCCTGAGCACAATCCAAACACACCAACGGAGCCGCTGGGTGCGAAGACACAGGGAACATGTCCTCTGGCTTCTCACGTCTCTCGCAGTGGTAGCAGGGGTAGTTCCCATCTTTGTCGATGAGATCCATTTGACGCTCGATGGCGGCATCAATTCTCTCGACCGGGTCGGGTATGCTCATTGGGGTATCCTTGAAATGTTCCATCTGGGACAGGATTTTCAGCTCGAGCTCGGCGTAGTCGCCAGTGATAAGCTCCTCATCGTGAAGCTCGTGGATCGAGCCCTTCAGCTTCTTCCCCTCCTCGGACAATGGTTTGGGGACGTTTTGTATGGCTGGGCTGGGCCCGTACTTTCGAACGAAGTTCGACATGCTACGAAGAAAGCCCTCCATATCGGGCGCGTCATCTTTACTCATTGGCAACTCCTGAGTAGCTGGGCGTACTCTTTTCGCAGAACGTCAATATGATCCAAGAGGTCTGCTCGATCGTGCGCCGCTTGGCTAGCATTCACAGGATGGAGGTCCCTTTGGGTAACACCAGTACTCCTTTCTTGGCGCGCCCAATTGTCGGATCGGTCCCTGATTTGTTTAAGCTCTGTTGATGTCAATCTTGGGTCTGGTCCAAACTGGCTCATGGTTCTCACTCTGGGTCTACGATTTTGATGTCCGTGATTTCGATGTGGTCTGCAGGAAGGGGAACTTTTATTTTGATGGCGCGTTCCTCTTTCAAGTATGCGAACCAGACGCTGCAAGCTAGGCACGGGCATTGGATTGACCCCATCGGAAAGAAAACCCCTCGGCTCTCACAGCACCGCTTTGCGGCCCCTTCAGCTCGTTGGACGGCGTCGGGCGGCCAGGGAGCGAAGGAGGTCCCGGTGTGCACTAGAGCACTACCGTTGGGGTAGATCTTCACCCGAGTCCATCCCGGTTGGGACCCCTGGAACACCTCGTCCCATTTGCACCTGCCGCACTTCCACTCCCCGTCGAAGTACATCTCATCGTTCTTGTCGCAGGTGGGGCAGTCGGGAGCCCCGTAGGCGTCAGGCCGCTGGCATTCTTCGTGAGTTCCCGCACCCCGGTAGTCGGGGCAGCCAGCCTCGATGCACTCCGAGCAGTACTCGGGGTTGTCTTGGTCGTCCGAGATGGTTGTTTCCATGCAGTCTCGGCACCTGCAGTGGGTGTACCCGCTCATGGGGGTCCTCCTTGTCGTAAAGAAATTGAAGGCCCCCGAGGACTGAGTCCCCGGGGGCCGGCGGCGAGATAGTCAGCTTCGGAACCGGAGGGGAACAAAGCTCCCTTCCCGCCGCCTATCTCGAGGGTGGTCTGGGTGGGCGGTCGAAACATGCCGCAACAACTGTCACCGCCCAACGCCTTCACACTGGTAGGGGGCTGCGATCCCCATCCTAGTACCTCGACTCCCAGACCATATGTCGGTCGATCCTACCATTGACGATCATTTGTTGTCAGGGGATACCTGACTTGGAGACCAGAAAGTAGTGGTGGTAATGACAAGGAGCACTCTGAAGAGGGTCCCGGATGTTCTCATCATCCCGGACAAAGGCGGGAAAGCCCGCCTTTTGGGTACGGGAGTGCTCGAATGTTATTGTAAGGAATGCAAGGTGGTTTTCTGGATGAGAAGCAACATTGTTCGATGTTGCCCGGTATGCGGGGGCTTAGGCGTGGAGCAGAGGTGGACTACTCCACAGGTGGCATTCATTCCCCAGGACCCCGTATAGCTCGAGCTCTTCGTTGCCGTCGCCGGCGAGGCAACTCAACGGCCAATAGTCTTCCCATGATGTTGTACAGCTTCCGGGTTCTGCCACTGGGGTAGTAGTTCCCCAAATACTCGATGGTTCCGTCCTCGCACACTCTGAACCCGTACTTCTCTTCCTTGTCGCGCGACTGAACCACCAAAGGATAATAGGCTTTGGTTTTTCTCACGAGGCCTCCATCCTCTTGTCCAAGACTTCTTCCACAATGAGTGGAAAGACCCTCAAGCACTCCCTTTCCGTGTACACACGCCCTCGGTTAGTCATGGTGCTGCGACCACGATATTGTGCTAGCAGCTCGACAAGCTTCTTCGTGGACACACGCTTTCGTGAGCGAAGCACCTGTTCTCTAAGAGGGGAGTGAAGCTTGCAAAACCACTTGTCACCGACCTTGATGATGCCCCGGTAGTGGCAGCGAATAGCTGTTCCCTTCCTACAACCACTGCACTGGTGATAAGTCATTCCTCCCTTTCTTCCCCGTTAGCCAAGTCTCTTTCTAACAAGCGGGTTCTCCCACTATCGTGGGCTTTTTCGATTGCTACTTGAAGCATATCGAAGACCCGACTGTTGAATGCTCGTAGGAAAGGTTTTGTCGCTGCCATCTTCATTGTTTCGACATCCCCATCTTCATTCATGACGTCGATGTGGCTGTGCACAAAGATTTTGAGCTGCGACTCCACAACTAGCAAGGGAACCCCGTTTTCGTCAGAACGGAGTTCTCCTCGCTTCAGCTTTTGCTTGGTCATTTTGGTCTCCCAGGTAAGTCGATGGGCTACCACCCATCTTATGCCAACAATGCAGCAGTAATTTCTCTAGCACTCAGAGATAAAAATGAGAAATTTTGCGGGACGGCAACCACCTCTGGCCGCCTAAACCAGAGGTGATCACCGACCCAGAACCGGATGAATCACCACGAACCACTGGAGGCCTCCCTTTCTATAAAAGAAAGTTGTTTGGTTGTTGGAGGCCCGTAACCAAAGGCTGAAATGTTCCATCTACACATCTTATCCCAAAATGAGACTAAAAATTCTGTCGCGCATTTCCTTCCTACGCGCCTGCATCATCCTCTTCTACTATTCTTGTTCCAAAAGCTAAGCAGAAAATCTCAGCAGCTTCTCCGGGCCCCTTTGGTAGGGCCCGGAGAAACCGCGCTGCCGACTACCCGAATTTGGGATTGTCGACGATTTCCCCTGTCTCGGCGTCGAGACAGAGCTGATTCCCGAAGGAATCTTTGATGACCACGACGCTAACGCCGGTCACTGTGATGAGGAACAGCGCCTCCGTGAAAGTGCCGACCCACGAATTTCTGAACCAGTTCATTGCCCGCCGTAGCGGGTTGATGTGAAGATGGCTCAGCTTGTAGATTCGGCGGCTCACCTCTTTCGAGGCTGGGCGCCACTCGGGAAACTTCTTCAGGAACTCATTGAGTTCCTGCGGCGTTCTGTTCATTGCTTGCTGCAGCAACTCTGACGCCTCGAAGTCCTTCCCGACTTGTTTGACGGCCACTTTCTCCGTCTTCACCGTCCCGTCGGGCCCCTCCACTTTCTTTTCAATGGTCGGGATCTCATTCTGCTTTGCTGTTGTTGGTAATGAATTCACTCCGGTTCTCCAAAAACCCTTTCGGGTAAAAATTCGTCTCCTTCCGAAGACTACGAAGTTACACCTTTGATAGTGGAACTCTAGAAGAGCTCCACTATCCGGCATAATTCTTGTCCCAAAGGATACCTCTGGAATTTCAGTTTTTTGCGTTGTTTTGATGGTCCAGCTCCCAGAAGGGTGGCTGGGCCCAAGGATCTCTCATTCTTATTCTCGTGGACTCAGCTCTAGGTATTCTTTTCCTCTTCACTGGAACCAAGTCGACTTCTTGCTCAACTGCAGTAGAGATGTTCAGCGTCATGAGAGATTCGAAAGGTCGGTGAGTTAGGCTTTTCACCAATCTCTTCTTGGCCTTCTCCTCTTTGGACTTGGCCTTCTTCTTCATTCGCGCCAAGTAGCGCGCTCTTTTCTTGCATTGCTCACATTCAGTAGGAACCTTGAAGGGTTTCTTCTTGCCAACAATCTTCAAGATGAATCTGGCTCGCACCTTGATCGTCTGGTTGCACGACGAGCACTTCCGGCGAAGGACAATGTCGCAAGGCCTGAGCTCGTTCAGGAGCTTCAGTCCTTGTTTTGTGACCCTGCCAGTAAGGTGGTTGGTCCAGATAGTGTAGATGTCCTTTGCCTCCGAGTGGCTCATGCCGAGCTCTTCGGCCACGACCTCTATTCGAGAGTCGCGACAGGACACAATTTTTCGGATACAGGCGTTGTTGATGGACATAGCTTTCTCCGGTTCTTTTCACGCATCGACATAGATGCCGTTATCCGGCTTGTCCCAAAATCCCGGAGCTTTTTTCGTGACAAGAGAACCACTAGGAGGTCTATCTTGAGCATGGAAGAACTAGACGAGCGGCTGCGTGCTCATCGCGGCCAAGATGATTGTGCTTCTCAGCTTGAAGAGAAGCTCAACTTCTATCGAAGAGAGGAATCAGAAAGCCTCAGTACCCAAGAGCATGTTGAAAGAATGGAGAGGACACACGACACCGAGGGGAGGGAAGACGCGCTATCTCAGAACCTAAAAACCTACGAACGGAACAAAAGAAGGATGCGTCGGGCTGGAGGCCCGGACGATCTCGAAAGCAAGATGGATACCCTTGTGGAGCTTGTGGGGCCAGGTCTTCTGGAGAATCGAGTTGTTCGCGCAGCGCTTTCTTTTCAGTCTGGTATCTTGAGCCTCGACGTGCTCCTCGGCGCCGGGTTCCCACAAGGGTTCATCGAGATCTCGGGGGAAGAGTCTACAGGAAAGACGACTCTGGTTGGGGAGCTAATAGCGTCCGCGCAAAGTCAAGGGAGGCAAGTACTGCTTTGTGCGTCTGAGTACCTGGACCTAGAATACTTGGAGATCCTGGGGGTCTGCCTCGACGAGCTCATCGTCGTCCGTGGTAGCGGGATGGAGACGATGCACCTGGCGGCCCAAGAGGGTTCTAGGAACAACATGGTGTTGTTTGTTGATTCGGCCACGGGGTTCCGACCGGAGGAGGACGAGTACGACAATTGGCTTTTGGAGATGTGGGATTGGCTTGAGAACAGGATGTGCATAGGCGATCGGAGTTGCGTGGTGATGACCAACCAGGTCAGGCAGACTCGGTCCGTTGATCCATCGAAGAGGTTCGTGGACATGGTCAACTCCACCGCCCAAAGGATTGCCAGGGTGTTTGACGTTCGCCTCGAGCTGTCCCGCCAGAATGTCACCGACAATGAGTACGACATGGTGATCAACGTTGTGGCCAACACGATTCGACCGCCGGGGAGGTTCTCCTCTCTGCCGGTGATCAAGGGTCGCGGGATTGACATATGGCGAGACGTCGTGCGAGTAGCATCGAAAGTGGGGATCATTGAAAAGAGAGGGTCTTGGTTCAACTACCGAGGTAGGAATCTTGGCCAAGGTGAAGCCGAGGCCGCCAGATACCTGGAATGGTACAGCGACATCGGGTTCGAAGTGTTCAACAAGTCGGCGGCGAGAGCCGTCGCAGGGAACTGAGTTCCCTTTTAGCTATGCTTTTGAAAGACGGATACCAGACTTGTCCCAGGTGCCAGGGCAACGGATGCTATCGATGCAACCGGAAAGGCTATCTGCTTGTTTGCCCGACGTGCGCTAATAGCGAGATTGAGTTCTTCCGAAAAGGTGACGATGGGTTCCGATGCATTGTCTGCGGCACCATCTTCTCCAAGGGGGGAAATATCCTGACCCAGGCCGATTGATCCACCATTCTTGACATACACAATTTCTGTGTATAACCAGTCGGTCATGCAGATCATCACAGCTTTTGATGAAGTGTTTGGTGACGAGGGCAAAGAGCTCATCGATGATTACAAGAAGCTGTTCGATGCTCTCCTCTTCAGCGGGTTTACGGTAGCGGAAAATGTCTTAGCCCGGGTCGCGAAGACTCAGTTCCGCAAGTCTCTTCCTGGTTGCAAGCTCGGTGGAGGCCCTGCAACAGATTGGTGGGAGACCACTCCCTATTGGGTGTCGTCGAAGTCAGTTTCGTTTCGGGTATTCGCGCTTCCTCCAAGTACGAGAGAGAAAGATGAGCACCACCAAAGGTGGGCTTCATACCTCGTTAGCATGGTCGCGGGGGTCGTGCGCGACGTGCAGATCAGTATGGAAGAAGGTCAGATCCCTGTTATGGCCGGGCCGCTCTACACCAGCATCTCGATGGTTGCTCCAGAGGTCTACAAATTCGAGATGAAGCAGAGGTGGATACTTCATGACGAGTAAGCCAACAGGACTTCCTTCTGGGCTGCCAAAGGTCAAAAACCGCTACAACGTAGAGGAGACCGCCCTCGATAAAGCGCGGGTGTGTAAGAAGTGCGGTGAAGAGGGGCGTGTAGTCACCAATTCTATGGGGACCACGGTCCATTGCAACACCTGCAAAACCTTTTGGCCGATCTCGTCGACCCCGAACGTGATCATCGAGCTGCCGATTCAAGGGCGCGGGGTGTCGAAGCAGGTTTACGTTGAACCCGACTGGAACAAGGCTTTCGAGCCTGATGATGGAGACGTGACGAATGAGCAGGTTGGACCAAAACGACTCAAATGAGCCCAAGAAGGTAGTCCAAGTGGGACCCACTCCGGATGACATTCTCAATCGAGGATCTACAACTGAGCCTGGTGTTTCGATAGGGATGGGACCCATCAAGACTGCTGCCTCCTACGGTGACAGGGTCCGGAAACGGATGGAAGCTACCAAAGCGGTCAAGAGGGGCTCTGGAGGTCTTGGGCATGCACCTCCTCTAGACCCAGAAAAAATGGGGGACCTGGCGGAGAAGATGGGTCCGAGACCAGACTTTGGGGAAGACCCGGTGCCCGCCCAGACACGAACTCCTATGGAGCCTCCTCCTGGAGTTGGCGGCGGAGTTGGTTCGGGATACGCATTCAACCGGCAGATGGCCGAGGGTAAAGTAGGCGGCCCGATATCCATGAAGGAGGCGCGAAAGATGGAAGCGGAAGAAAAGGCAAAAAGGAGAACTGGAGGGACTGACAAGCTGTCTCCCGAGACTGCTGAGCAGCTCAAAGCGGTGGCCGAGGCGAACGAGCAGACTGAGGAAGAAGAATCTTCATTCCAACTCGGCGGGGACTCTACTTCGGACGATCTCGAGGAAGCGGTACGGGATGCCGTTGCCGGCACCACCAATTTCGAGGCTGCCTCTTTCAATGAGCAGCGCCGCATCCTGATGGACAAGGATCGGAAAACTAAAATCGAGGAGAAGCTCGAGGAGCTCGATATCTCGGACATGATTACGAAGCGGGAGATTCGTCAGAAGATTCCTATCATTCCAGGGAAGCTCTCCTACACGTTCCGAACGTTCAACCAGCACGAGAACCTTTTTTGCATGGGGTATGTCTACGATCATCCTGGTTCAGCATTGCAGGCGGAGGAACTGTTGAACACGTGCAAGCTCGTCTGCTCATTAGTGGAGATGAATGGGACCCCTCTTCCTGAGCATCGGAAGTTTGCTGGGACTCCGAAAGAGGAGATCGACAATGCAGCATTTGAGAAGAAGTTCCAACTAGTGGGGTCGTTTCCGACTCAAATGCTCGCCGACATGTCTGTCCAAGCGGTTTGGTTCGAGGAGCGGGTCAACAAGCTCTTCAGTCTCGACAACCTAAAAAATGGATAGAGACTCCAATAGGCTGGGCACAGTCTATCATGCTGTACGACCTGGCATCCGAACCGCCGCGTCCAGGCAGTCTATTGGGGTCAATGTTCACGTTCATAGCCGAGCGGCGGCAAGAGGCGGAGTATTTCAAAACGAAGGCCCTCATTGCTGCCACGCTGGCCGACAAGGTGGAGGGCGGTGGAAAGCTTTTGGAGGAGGCGTGGGGCAAGTACCGAGAGTTGCTGTTCCCCTTCTTGGCGCAAGAGAAGGCCAAGCTCAAAGAGAACGAAAAGAAAGCTATGGAGCAATGGACCAGCAAGGTATTGAAGGTGCGTCCACTATGGCGCGCCCAAGACCACAAAGGGATTGTGTCTCGCCTTCGGCGCGGGGCGGAAAAGGTTCGTAAAGCCGAGGAGCTTCGAAGAAAGGTTCCTCATCGGAGGATTTGATGTCTCTTCAAATCACTAGAATCATCGAGGGAGGTATTGATCTTCTCTCGGGCCAGGAGCTCCCTCAAAGCATCGTAGTGTCGAATGGTGCCCGTGAGGTGATTGTTCCTGTGAGTCAAGAAGTTCTCAAAGAGGTTGTGGTTCTCTATGCGGAAGCGGAGTCGGCACCCGAGAATAGACAAGAGCGTTCTGGGTTCTTTACGCCGGAAGAGGAGTACCAGCCCGAAATCTCCAACACACCCACAACTAGGAAAAAGCCCAGGCTAGTCCCGGCTCCTGAGACTCCTCAGAAGGAGATACGGGACGAGGCAGTGTCATCCGACACATTGGATGAGAAGTTCGAGCCGGGTGAAGAGTACAATGATGCTGCAACTGGGGTAGGCTCGTTGTGAAGCGCCTGAGGGTATTTGCATGCTCGGTCTGCAAAAACGCCTGGCTCGTTGGTGGCGAGGATGGAGAGATACACTCTCTTCTGTCAACTATGCCGAGTTCCCAGTCGTTTCCGTGCATCACTCCTCTTTGCAGAGGATACCTAGTCGCCGAGAAAACCCCTCCCCAGAATTTCACCACCAGAGAGATCCCTCTTCATACCTTCTACAAATGCATCAACGGGTTTGGAGATCCGGATGGGCGGGCGGCAGAGTTGGGGAGGTTCAAGGAGCTCCTACTCACAAAAAAGGTGGTGGCAGTCCGAGCCGAGAAGGTTGGTCAACCAGAGCGCGTCATTGTGAAGACCATCATTCTGGAAGGTGGAACAAGGCTCCACTTTGATTCTTCGGCGAAGGGCGCGTGTTGCTACTACATCGAGGAAAAACCCTCGAGCTTTGTGGAGGCTTTCGATGAACATCATGATTCTTCTTCTAAAGGAAGTTCTTCTGGCGGCTCTGAGAATCGAAAAGAAAATGGACGAGACTCTGTCTCTATCACTACAAAGAGCAAAAGAGACCAACAGCGGAGTCCCGCCAATACTAAACCCAATGAGCAATGCTCATCCAGGCGCGTGTCCTCTGTGTCAGAAGGCCCTGGAGTACAGACTGATCAACATCCCAAACTCGGAATCAATCCTGATTCGTAGATGCGGGTGTGAACCTAGACCAACGGAACAAGGAGTTTCATCATGAGCCAAGCAATCCCCCATCCAGAAGGATCTCCGCAGTTCAAGTTCGCTGCCGGTGATAGTGATGACCTGCCCAGTTCAGTACAGGGTATGACACCATTGGATACCTATATCGTCAAATACAAAGACGGTGAGGGGAAGATTCAGAATCGAATCTGCTTCAGACCTCCGGGCTCGAACTCAGTCTTCTTGTTGCAGGAGAAGATTAGTGGCTCTTTTGTTGCTACAGCAGGGCACCAGTGGTTTGCCAAAGCTGTCAAAGACTACCTCTTGTCCAAGGGCTTTGAGGAAGGCGACAGCTCCGAGGTGGTGGAGTCAGTTTGATGGAAGTCGACAAGATCAAGGCTAACGGCCCCTGGGTTCTCGTGGACCCAGAGGAGCCACCAAAGCGGACGAACAGCGGACTCTATCTCCCGGACGGGAATGCGATAGAGCGGTTGGGGCATGTGGTGGCCAGGGTCAAGTCGGCAGGTGAGGGCTACTGGGAGACCAAACAGAACGGTAAGCTGGTGTTCATCAAAACTACGGTGGGGCCAGGAGACCGGGTGGTCTTTCGTGGGCATCTTCGCGAGCACAACAGAGTAGGAAATACGAAGCACTGCTTTATGCACGCGAAGGACTTGGTCTTGGTGCTCGACAATGATGTCGAGCTCAGCTTGGCGCTGCCCTACGACAACTAGGTGTGGCCATGAGTTTCTGTGGGCGCATCCGGAGGTGGCTCAATGTATCTGGTTCACGAGCAGAAGCACATGGACGGCAAGTGGGAGATAGCGTGGATGTGGCTCCCGCACTTCTTGGCCCTGGACCAGGAGCTCCACCGGAGGGTCGGCAGGAAGATGACCGAGGAGTTCAAAGGAACTCCAATGGAGAAGGAGGGGGAGACTCGGGAAGCGATGCTCAAGAGGATGCACGACCGGGTGATCTACTTGATCCTGGAGAAGTACCAGATGCCAGGGTTGAAGAAGTATCTGGAAGCGGTGATTCACCTGCAACCAAGCGAGGAGCCAGACCTGTGAATTACAACGATGAGCTTTTGAAAGCTGCTTTCGTGGTCGACGGCCGGGATAACCTGCCTAGTCACGACACCAAGGTGTGGGCTTACAGGGACCCAGAAAATCTCTTGGGCGCTGTGTATCACCAGTCTCTTGAAGACTACGGTCTGGCATCTGGAAACGCGAAGTACCATGTCGGTCCGAATCACATCAGCAAAACTGGTCTTCCAGGATTGAGCTACACCCTATTTGTAGAGAAGACCGGCAACGCCATCCTCGCGAACAATGTCGAGGACAAGACCTACTCTCAGGGGTACAAAGACCCTGAAGGTCGTGACGAAAACGCTCTCTACATTGGAGTGTGTTTTGGGGGCAACTTCGACGCCCCGGGGTACCGAGGAACTCAGATCCCAACCTCTGCGCAGATTCTGACAGCAGAGCTGCTCTGGCATCACATGGCAGAGATCTGGGGGTGGAGGAATCTCGACCTCCACGGTCACTACCATTTTGGGAAACCAACTTGTCCTGGGAATAGTTTGACGGAAGTCATTAGCTCTATCCGTGGCGTGTACTTCGACACCGTTTTGGAGAGACAGAAAGCATTGAAGGCCCTTGGTTTCTACAAGGGGACGATAGACGGTATGTGGGGCCCTGTGTCTAAAGCTGCGCTTGTAGAGTTTCAGAACAGCGTGGGTATCGAAGCCAACGGAGTATGGAACGAGGCCGTCTCAGAGAAGGCTCGCGACGCGATGACTGTTGGAGTTTGAGGTGGTAACTAGGAGGAAATCACAAGCTCAGAAGACTGAGCGTCTGGATCTTC
>Ga0180433_10001843_pt1 | contig 34490 bp, 29 predicted proteins | sample SS_ome_8_FD_132980 | JGI IMG/M metagenome (GOLD analysis project Ga0180433, IMG submission 132980) | Hypersaline lake sediment archaeal communities from the Salton Sea, California, USA - SS_1_D_1 metaG | ecosystem: Environmental > Aquatic > Non-marine Saline and Alkaline > Hypersaline >...
AGATAGCGAAAAAACATATGCTGCATTCGGTCAGTAATATCGAAAACACATGCACAGACTCCGTGTTTTGTTTTTTTCAAAGCATGGAAAAATTGATTTTCACGTTCTTTCTGAAATTTATAGGCTTGCTGGATAAAAGAGTCTTCATCAAGTACATTTTCATTGAGCGACCAGGTATCCTCAAGAAGACCTAAAGTTCCATAGCTTCCAAAAAGTTTTGCCAGGTACACAGAATAGTAGTAGGGGTGTGATATTGGCAGGGCCGGCTTTTCCGGATCGATATTAATGGGGGAAACATAGAGACCAATATCAGGTTCGAGACTGGAAAGATAAAACTGGCAAATTCCGTTTATCTTTATTCCAAGACCTGCTTTGAATCGTACCTTTATCCAAGGAGAAAAAGTTTGGAATTTTAACGTGTATTGATCTTTTTTTATGTTTATGACAGCTGTTTGTGTTTCTGGAGATACTATAATTGTAAAGGGTAAAGTAATTGGTTCATGCGGTTCTTTTATACTGTTATCAGGACCAATAAGAAGCCCCTGATATACATTTTTACTTTTTTTATGTAAAGTAAGCTGTTGTCCTCCAGTGTATATTTTATTGGTTTTATTTGATTTGGTGGAATAAAATGAAAAGGTGCCCTGGGTACCGCGTATGTCAGGAGTGCACATAGCTGAGAGCATTGTCCCATAAAATTTTTCAGGAGGGAAGGTAATAGGAAATCTAAGTATGTGGCTGAAAACACCATTCTCTCCCAGTATTTTCCAGAATGATTTACTCTTGCGGAGAAAGGATATAGTAGGTTTACCTAATGGTATATGATATTTACCAATTTTAATTGATTTTGAAGGTGGATGCACCTGTGAAGAAGAAAGCTCAGGTAAATATGTTTTTGGGTTACGGGTAAGAAAATCGTAGATTCCATGACGGGCGGGATTAACTCCGGTGGCAAAAGATGACCAGGCAACAGGAGAAAGTGAGGGATAGGTAGTTCCTAATTTTTTATAACAACCTTTTTTTTGTAACTTTTTAAAGTTGGGCATTTTCCCCTGGGACATATATTTTTCACATAAATCAGGATCAAGGCCATCATATCCAATTAATACGACACGAGATATAAGAGATTTTTTTTTATATTTTTTTCTCTTGAAAAGACGAATTAAAATTTTTACTGGAAGAGTAAGCAAACTGAAAAAGGCTAATATAAATGAAATCAAAAGTGCAATAAGAGAGGAAAGAAAAGCGAATCCGGCACCTGGACCAATATATGCATAGGCGTCAATAGGAATGATGACTATCAATACAATAACAACGGAAACAAGTAATATATATTTTGATATGTTGATGTTATATTGCAAGAAAGACCTCTTACTATACTTTATTTAATAATTTAAATATTCTCATAGTACATGATGAGCTCCCTTCATTCACCAATACTGATGATAAGTAAAAAATATATGATAATCAACTCTTAAAAACAAGTGAATATATTCTGTCTTTTAACTTTTTGCACTACTATTCTATTCAGCAGGAAGAACAGATATAATTGTTTTTAGGTAAACGATTTTTTTATTGATTGTTATTCTTGTCAGACTGGGAATCATTGATGATTTTTTTTAAATCATTGAGTTTATTTAATGCGTCAATCGGGGTCAGATTATTCACATCAATTTTGTTTAAGGCTTCTCTTAGTTTATATTCCTGCTCAGAGAAGATGTCAAGTTGAGGTTCTGCAACTTTTTTTTCCGGTAAATTTCCACTGGCAAGTTTTGGAAGCTGATTCGGAGTAAGTTCGTTGTTTTCCAGATTATTTAATACCCTTTTAGCTCTCTCTATAACTTTCTTTGGCAGTCCTGCCAGTTTTGCTACCTGTATACCATAGGAATGATCGCATCCTCCCGGAACGATTTTTCGTAAGAAAACAATATTATCACCCCATTCTTTAACTGCGACATTATAGTTTTTAACGCGGTCAAAGATAAGAGCAAGTTCGGTGAGTTCATGATAGTGAGTGGCAAAAAGTGTTTTTGCTCTTACTTTCTCATTACAGTGAAGAAATTCAGCAACAGCCCAGGCAATAGAAAGTCCGTCAAAAGTAGAAGTGCCTCTTCCGATTTCATCAAGAAGAACAAGACTTTTCTGAGTAGCATTATTCAGAATATTGGCAGTTTCATTCATTTCCACCAGAAAAGTGGATTCACCTCCGGCCAGATTGTCCTGAGCTCCTACACGGGTGAATATACGGTCAACTATGCCGATTTCGGCTGAGGTAGCGGGTACAAAACTGCCTATCTGGGCCATAAGTGTAATTAATCCTACCTGGCGTATATAAGTGGATTTTCCGGCCATATTAGGTCCGGTAATAATTAGAATCTGGTCAGTGTTATTATTAATATTTACATCATTTGGAATAAATGGTTCTCCGGGAGGAAGAAGTTTTTCAACTACTGGGTGGCGACTCTCTTTTAAAATTATTGCATCATTATTCTTTATTGTTGGTTTAATATAACGATTCTGAAAAGCAACCTGTGAAAGAGATAGTAAGCTGTCTAACTGACCTATACGTTTTCCATCCTCCTGGATTTTATGTGAAAAATTTACAATATATTTTATTAATTTATTGAAAAGTTCTTTTTCCAGATCAATTAACTTTTCTTCAGACTTGAGAATCTTTTCTTCCATCTCTTTTAATTCAGGGGTTATATAACGTTCCGCATTCACCAGAGTTTGCTTGCGTATATAATGCTCCGGTACTTTAGAAAGATGGGTTTTAGTTACTTCGATATAATAGCCAAATACTTTATTAAATCCTATTTTAAGCGAAGGTATATTTGTCGATTTCTTTTCTTTTGACTGCAGTTTAGCGATCCAGTCTTTGCCTGAGAAGGCAATGTTTCTTAATTCATCTACTTCAGCATTATATCCTTCTTTAATCACACCACCGTTTATCAGCTGATTTGGGGGGTTGTCCACTATAGCCTGGTCAACAGTCACGGTTAATTTTTTGCAGGGATCCATATTTGTTTTTATGTCTTTCAGTAATTGAGATGTTATATTATTTAGTGATTTTTTTATTCGGGGGATAATTTGAAGACTGTCTGACAGACCTTTAATATCCTTAGGATTTGCCCGGTTGGTCACAACTTTTGTAAGAAGTCGTTCAAGATCATTTATTTTTCTGAGAGTTGAAGTCAGATCGTCGCGCAGCTGGTTGTCCAGGTAGAGTTCTTCGACACTTTCGTTGCGTATGCAAATTGGGTCCAGCTGATTAAGTGGGCGGTTGAGCCAGGAGAGCAGTGTTCTTCCCCCCATGGGAGTTTTTGTCTGATCAAGTATGGAGAGAAGAGAACCTTCTTTTTCTCCGCTCATCATAGATGCAGTAATTTCAAGATTTCTGCGTGTTGCGGCATCGAGATGCATAAAATCATCATCAGTATATAAGTTAAGAGCCGTGATGTGAGTAAGATCATTTTTCTGGGTTTCCTTCAGATAGTTAAGTACAGCTCCGGCAGCAGAAATTCCAGAATCCAGATCCTCACAGCCATATCCTTTCAGAGACGTTGTACCAAAATGTCTGGTCAATATTTCATATCCAAATTTGCGGTTGAAGTTCCAATCATCCTGATCAGTAAGAAGAACCTGGATGTGGTTAGCTTGCAGTTTTTTTTTGAGAGCATCTTTCTGGGCTTCAGGAATGAGGATTTCTGAGGGTCTGATGGACTCAATTTCATCCATCAGCTTATCTTCGCTGAATTCGGTCACCAAAAATTCACCGGTAGAGACATCAGCAGTAGCAAATCCCCAGATTTGATTTTTTTCACAGATTGCGGAGAGATAATTATTGCGTTTCAATTCTAAAATATTCTCGGATGTAACAGTGCCTGGAGTTACTATCTGTACTACTTCTCTTTTAACAATTCCTTTAGCTTCTTTGGGATCTTCTACCTGTTCACAAATTGCCACTCTGAAGCCCGCTTTTATCATCTTTGCCAGATATCCTTCCAGGGCATGATGAGGGAATCCTGCTAAAGGAACATCTCCGGCTTTTCCATGTCCTCGTGAAGTAAGTGTTATACCCAGAACTTTGGACGCAGTTACTGCATCTTCATTGAACATTTCATAGAAATCACCCATTCTGAAAAATACAATTGTATCTTTATGCTTTTTCTTTACTGCATAGTATTGCGTCATTAAAGGAGTGTTTCTTTTTGCTGTTTTAGTTGTCTTGCCCATAAGTAATTCTAAATATTTATCAAGTGATTAAATTTATTTGTAAAATAACATTCAGCTGGTAGAAAATCAAATGTTTTCTTCCCGTAATTATTGTATTGTTAAGAATAAAAAGATGTTATACAGAATTGTTCATATAGTTTTATTTTATCGGTGAATAATTTAATTTATCCTTTTATTATGCTGTTTTATCGGTTTTTCATAAGTACTTACAGTAATAATTTTATATTACATTCGTTATTGCAATAAAAGAGTAATATTTAGATATTTCTCAATTATTTAAAAGGACTACATCTATGAATACAACAAAGTTAATATGTTTAGTTATTCTTATTATAAAAATTTGTTTAGCTAACAACGTGGTAATGCCTCAGACAGAAGAATGGGAGAAGCAGCTTAAACAGGATCCAGAAAATAAAAATATACTATTGAATTTAGGGCGATACTATCATGATATCGGAGGCAATCAGGATGATAAAGAAGCTGTCAATAAAGCAGAAGAACATCTGTTACAGTTAATTCACATTGACTCCAGTCAGGGACTGGCTTTAGTATACTATGGATCGGTTTTAACCATGAAAGCCAGATATGCCTTTTCCCCCTGGAATAAGCTGAAATATGTAAAAAAAGGTATATACTGGATGGATAAGGCAGTTTTTTTGGAGCCTGATAATCCTGAGGTGAGACTTATCCGGGGAATCAATTTTATTTCACTCCCTGCAATGTTTAATTGTTTTTCTGTCGGGTTGGAAGACTTCAAATATATTGATCAACTCCTCCGGATACAGTCTTTAAATCTGACTGAAAGTTTCTGGCTGCCTTATTATTATAATTTTGGTCTGGCACTGTTGAAAAAGGGAGAGTATGCAAAAGCAAGAGGAAAACTTTTAAAGACAGTAGCAGTTAATCCTGATTCCGATTATGCGGCTTATGCTAGAAGGGACTTAAAAAAAATAGAAGGGAATACCTATGAAGAATAATTTATTAATAAACATTAAAAATCTTAATAAAGAGTATATGTTAGGAAAAACCATAATAGCTGCTCTTAAGGATATCAGTCTAAACATAAGAAATAAGGATTTTGCGGTAATTGCCGGTCCGTCTGGAAGTGGAAAGACTACCCTGCTCAATATTATTGGTTTAATTGATAATCCTTCATCAGGTGAGATATGGTTCGGTTCGGATGATGTTTCATCGGCCAGTCATAATGCCCTTTTCCGTTTGCGTAGAGACAGGCTGGGGTACATATTTCAGACCTTTAATTTAATTCCGGTTATGAGTGTATTTGAGAATGTAGAGTATCCTTTAATATTAAATAAAATGACCCAAAAAGCAAGGAAGGAAAGAGTTGAACAGATTCTGGAGAAAGTTGGCTTATGGGAAAGGAAAAATCATAAACCACTGGAACTTTCAGGAGGTCAGCGCCAAAGAGTTTCAATTGCAAGGGCTATAGTTAAGAATCCGGATATAGTACTGGCTGATGAACCTACTGCTAATTTAGATTCCAGAACCGGGATTGAGATTATTGAAATTATGCAGAAGTTAAATCAGGAGGAAGGTGTTACGTTTATTTTTTCTTCCCACGATCCTTGTATTGTTGAGCAGGGGAAAGAGATAATTTATTTACATGATGGAGAAATAGTTAAGACAAAAGCAAGGAGGATTGAACAATGACATTTTTGAAATTAGGTTTCAGAAGTTTATTCAGACAGAAACGGAGAACTTTGATTACTTTGCTGGTAATAACGTTTGGTATTGGCTGTCTGCTCCTTACTACTGGTCATTCAGTGTATATTGACTGGGTTCTGCGTGAAAGCACAATCCATTCAGAAACTGGACATCTGCAGCTGTTCAATCCCCAATATTTTGAGCAGGAAGAAGAAACCATTCTTCAATACAGTCTGGATAATTATGAAATGATAATCGATAATTTAATACAGCTTAAGGGGGTAATGTTAGTACAGGCACGCATTGATTTTATGGGGCTGGTTTCTAATGGAGATAAATCAGTGGCTTTTTTGGGCAAAGGAGTGGAACCTGACAAAGAAAAAAAACTCAGAACCTTATTCGGCAGTACAGGATCAGATTATAACTCTCTCATTGCATATCAGCCTGATACAGATGTTATTATTCTGGGTAAGGGATTGGCAGCTTCAATGGATGCAGAAATCGGTGACTGGCTGACCTTAATGGCTACTACTGCAGATGGTGCTCTTAACGCAGTAGATGTGAAAGTTGTGGATACCTTTGACGGGGGAATGGCAGAATATGATAAAAGAGCACTTATCATTCCTTTGAAAACAGCTCAGATACTTTTGAACAGTCAAAAAGTTGAGAAACTGCTAGTAACATTGGATGACACTGAAAACACAGACCAGATGTATAATAGAATTACATGTATGACTGCAAATCAGGATAAACAGGTCAGTATCAGGAAATGGCATGAGCAGGCTGCTTATTATAAGCAGGTTCGCCAGTTTTACAAGCAGATTACCGGTTTTCTCTCTTTAGTGCTTTTCATTATTGTTTTTTTCAGCACTTCCAATACTGTGGTGATGTCAATTGTGGAACGCACTCAGGAAATTGGTACACTTCTTTCTCTGGGTACTTCCCGCTGGCAAACTCTGAAGATGTTCTTTTTTGAGGGATTGCTGATAGGTCTCATAGGCGGATTATTGAGTTGTGTGTTTGCACTTGGTTTTTCTTTTATCATTAATCATTTTAATATTGTATTATCCCCACCACCTGGTTTTGCAGAAGGTTATCCGCTTTCCGTCCGTAATCAGGCTGATTTTTACTTACAGATTTTTATTGTTACGGTTATGGTTGCCATGTTTTCATCTCTGGTACCAGTATTCAGAGTAACAAGAATGAAAATTGTGGATGCCTTAGGGCATATTTAGTAAGTAAAGATAAAGGAAAAAGGATAATGTAAAAATGACAATGTAATGTAGTAATTGGATTGTTATTGAGGTCGAAATTGATAACAAGACTGATTCTATTAGTGATGACCTGTGAAAAAAGAAAAATTATATGGAGGTAAAAATCATGATAAAAAAAATGATCTTATGTAGTCTATTTCTTCCTGGATTAATGTATGCCGGACAGGATGAGGAACAGGATATTCTTCTGAGAATTGATCGATACAGAGTACCTTATGAACAGTTCCTCATCAGAACACAGATAACTACTTATGAAGGAAACAAAATCAAAGAATCTGCTCTTTTTGATGCTTATATCAAGGGAGAAGATAAAAGTCTGATAATTGAGAAAGAGGGGAAAAATAAGAATATGAAAATCCTCTATGTTGATGAAAAGATGTGGGTACAGTTGCCTGGTTCAAGAAGACCCATACGGATTACTCCCATACAAAGACTTATGGGGCAGGCTTCAAATGGAGATGTAGCCAAAGTGGGTTTTGTGTCAGATTACAGTGTGGTAAGTCTTGACACAGTTAGATTGGAAGATCAGACTTGTTATAAATTATTGCTTAAAGCAAAATGGACATCTTCAACATATAACAAAATTATTCTTTTTGTTCTTAAAGAAAACTGTCAGCCGGTAAAAGCAGAGTTTTTTCTTATTTCAGGTAAACATTTTAAAACTGCAGAGTATGTACAATTCGGATTATTCCAGGGTAAATTGCTTCTGGAAAAAATGATAATTTATGATGAATTAAGAACTGATCGTAAGACTGTCTTTGAATATACTGTTATAAAAGAAAAAGAACTGCCTGTACGGTACTACAACAAAAACTATCTTATTCATGTACAGGGGCTGTAACCAGTGAATATAAAAAAGATCATGATAGTTTTTTTGTTCCTTTTGCCTGGGATTTTATGGGGGGCGAAATGGAGATTCTTCAGCCTGTATAAAAATTATTATACCTGTTACAGGGATTCATGGTTTAATCCTGATAACCGGTCAATAAAGGTTTTGGGATTCACCAATGGACTCCATGGTTCATTGTTCCAGCATATGAGTCTTGAGACAGAAGTATTTACCCTTCAGTGGAAGATAGATATACTGGGAAAACTTTCATACGAGAATGAAGAATGGGATAACAATATTGATATCAAACAGTTTTATTTTCAGAAAGATCTTTCCATGAACCTGGTGCTTATGACCGGCAGAACAATTCTTTGCTGGGGGACAGGGTATGCTTTTAATCCCACTGATGTTGTAGCTCCGAATAAAAGATTAAATGATCCTGATAATAGAGAAAGACTGGTCAGGGGAAATGATCTTGTAAAACTGGAATATTTTGGAGAAACATTTTCTCTTGCTTTTTGTTACTTGACTACTATAGATATGGAATCAAACCTCAGGTCTTGGAGATCAAGATCTGCTCTCCGATTCTATAAGAATATCTTTGATGTTGATCTTTCTTTTATCAGTTGCTTTGATAAAGAGCAGTCACCGCTGTGGGGAATTAATTTTTCTTCTGTTTTAGGAGAGAGGTTTGAGTTTCACGGAGAGTTTTCTACTCAGAAAGGCAGTTATCATTATTATCACAAGTCTGTCCGACAAGAACCTAGGCTCTTTTCCGAAAATCCGTTATCTGATTGTCGACGAAATGATGATCATTTTTACAACAGATATCTTGCAGGATTTCAATACACTCTGCCTAAAAATATACTCTGGATAACAGAGTATTATCATCAGGATCAAGGATACAGCAGAAGAGAATGGGAATCTGTAATGGATCAGCAAGAGTTTATTCATTCCAGATTAACTTCGCCTTTCGAGAAATCAGCAGAAATAAATCTTCTCTGGAGTTTAAATATATTTTCAGCCAAGGGTGCGATGAGGGATTATCTCTTTAATTATATTCAGATTCCTGTTAACAGAAGGCTGGATATAAGATCAACCTGTCTTTTGAACCTTGTTGATCTCAGTTATGTTTTTATTCAGGAATTAAATGTGCTGATAGGAAAACACTTTACTTTTTACGAAAGAAACTATATCTTTCAGGGTAAACGAAAAACCGAATTTGGTGAATTTTTCCAATCTTTTTATTTTGAAATAGGAATATATATGAAATGAACTTATCTCTTAATTATAAGTTTATCTTAAGGATGGCCTGTTTTGTAATTTTCGCAACGGTCTTACTGTTTTCTTTAACTATTTTTATTTCCGGAAAACTATGGTGGCCGGATATATGGGAAATTTTTATTTATGTCTCCTGCTGTACGTTTTTTTGTTCTCTGTTGTTGAACATGTTGTATGAACAAATTTCTCTATTACCTCGGTTAATATTCTTTCTGGTTTTTACTGTTCTTTCCAGCCTGGGAGTTGGTATCGGATTGATGATGAGTTCCCTGATTTTGCAGGGAAGAGTGAATTTTAATAATAATTATCTTCTGGTAATAATTGTGGGTGTCGTTTTCAGTAGTGGAATAACACTATTTGAAGTACATAAATTAAAACTGGAAGAAAAAATTGCTCGTCTTAAAAAAGCTGAACTGGAAAACGAACAGCTCCGGAGGCTGGAGTCAGAAGCCCGGTTTAACAGTCTGCAGGCCAAGCTGAATCCTCATTTCCTTTTTAATACCCTGAATTCTCTGGCAGCTCTGGTGTATGACAATCCTCAAATGGTGGAGAAGAGTATTGTTCGTCTTTCAGAATTGTATAGGAGTGTACTTTCCATCTCAAATAAGACATATATACCTGTTAAACAGGAAATAGATTTAATTAGAGATTATCTTGAACTAGAGAAACTCAGATTCGGGGATAAAATGATTTATTCTTTTCATTATTTAAAAAATATTGAAAATATAAAAATACCTGGTCTTTTAATTGAACCATTGGTGGGAAATGTGGTAAAACATGTTCTTGAAAAGCAGAAAGAAACAGTTATTATTGATATATCTGTTCAGGTGGATAAAAAATATGTTAAAATCTCGGTTTCAGACAATGGTCCAGGTTTTAAAACCGGCAGTATATCCTCAGGGTATGGGCTTAACAGCATAAGGGAGCGATTAACACTCCTTTATGGCGAAGATTATGATTTTGATATAGATACAAAATCTGGAAAGGGGACTTCAATTTCAATTCGAATTCCTTTAGATAATAATTGTTAAATTTGAAAATGGAGAGAATGATGAATATACATCTTCCTGTTACATTTGTACTTGGTTGTATGATGTTATTAGGGGCAATTTTATTTTAAGAGTAGCAGTTAATGAAAGCTTTAATTATTGATGATGAAAAATTAGCCTGTATCCGTTTAAGACGACTACTGGAAAAATTCGATCAGATTGAGGTTGTGGGAGAAGCCTATAATGGAAAAGAAGCCCTGGAAATAATAAAAAAGATCAATCCTGATGTTATTTTCCTGGATATCAAAATGCCCCTGTTCTCAGGATTTGAAGTACTCCAGCGTCTTAAAAATCCTCCTGCTGTAATATTTACTACTGCTTTTGATCAATATGCTCTGCAGGCTTTTGAGGAAAATGCAGTTGACTATCTGGTCAAACCTGTTTCTGAAGAAAAACTGGACCGGGCAGTTACTAAGCTCTTTAAACTCCTGGCTGACGACACTGTTGTTCAGTCGATGGAATGGGAGCAATTGTTGAGTTCAATTCAGAAGAAAGAGAATACTATCAGGCGGTTTTCTGTCCGAGCAGGAGACAAAATGTTTATTGTGCCGGATGAGGATATCATTTATTTTGAGGCTCAAGATAAATGCACTTTTCTTTATACAAGCAAGGACAGCTATATCATTCCTTTTACTCTTCGGGAGCTGGAAGAGCGGCTGAAACATGAACTGTTTATTCGTGTACACAGATCTGCTATTGTAAATATAGATCATATCCAGTCCATTCACCGCTGGTTTGCCGGTAAGCTGAAGTTAAAAATGAAGAACGGTAAAGAAGTGATAGTGAGTCAGGGATATGTGAAGGAGTTCAGGAAGAAGATACATTTATAATTAAATCATAAACGGAGTTGCCCGAAAAGTCTAAAAGCGATGAAACCACAGAGTACACAGAGAAATATATAGAGATCATAAAGTATATAGAGATAATATATTATTCTCTGTGTTCTTATTTTTTACTCTGTGAACTCTGTGGTTATTTTCTACTTGTTAGTCAACCCCGTTTTAGTAGTATACTCTAAGCCTCTGATTGTTCAGCCTTTATGCCTGACAATCTCACCTTCAATCATATAAATAACATCTTCGGCAATATTAGTTGCCAGGTCTGCAATTCTTTCTAAATGTTTGGAAATAGAACGGTTATAAAGATATGCCTTTACCTGATCCGGATGTTTCTTAATTCCTTTTTCCACCTGTTCGTACATGTTTCTGTTCATTTCATCTATTTTACTGTCAATCTTACACACCTGTTTTGCCAGATCCAGATCCATGTTGACCATAGAATCCAGGCTCATTTTAAGCATTTTTTTTACTTTTTCTGACATTTCTGAGAAATCGAACACAGGTTGTGTATCCGGTTGATGAGAAAGAAAAATTGTACTTTCACAAATATTTACAACCAGATCTCCGATACGCTCGAGATCGTTATTAATTTTTAAAACTATTATAATAAAGCGTAAATCAATTGCCACTGGCTGGTGTAAAGCCATCAATTTCAGGCATTCTTCTTCCAGTTCGACTTCTTTACGGTCGATTTCCACATCATTTTCAATTATATTTTCTGCCATCTTACTGTTATGGTTTTTAACTGATTCAACTGCCTGGTCTAGTCTTTCCTCAACCAGAGCACCAAGACTGAGTATATATTTTCTTAATTTATTAAGTTCTTTTTGAAAAATATTCGGCATCACATACTCCTTTTTTATTAAATATAATTAGGAATTGTTAGGATTGTATTAGAATTATATTAGAAATTACTCTATTACTTGAATTATTCTTGAACTTATTTATAATTTTTTCTATATTAATTTAAAATATAATAAATAATTATTTTATTCAGTAAGGGTATAATATGGGTAGAGAACGTATTTTAATAATAGAAGATGAAACTGATATTCAGGAACTAATCCGGTATAATCTGGAAAAAGAGGGCTACCGGATTACTAGTACATTAACTGGAGAAGAGGGGATTTCACAGATTGAAGCTATATTTCCTGATTTAATTCTGCTTGATCTTATGCTTCCCGGTATCGATGGATTTGAGGTATGCAGAAGATTAAAATCAGATGACGAAACAAAAAAAATACCTATTATAATGATAACTGCAAAGGGAGAAGAGTCTGATATTGTATCCGGTCTGGAGCTTGGTGCTGATGATTACATCACCAAACCTTTTAAGCCCCGTATATTGATAGCAAGAATTCGTTCAGTTTTGCGAAGAACAAAAAAGAATTTTAATGAGGATACTTCTGCTATTTCGTTTCATAATATTAAAATTGATACTTCCAAATTTAAAGTTACCGTAGATAATGAACCTATAGAATTAACCGCAACTGAATTTTATATACTGAAGCTGCTTATCTGCAGACCCGGATGGGTTTTTACCAGAGGTCAGATCATTGATGCAGTTAAAGGTACAGATTATCCGGTAACGGATCGTTCTGTGGATGTTCAGATTACCGGTTTACGGAAAAAACTGGAATCGGCTGGTCAATATATAGAAACTGTCAGAGGAATCGGTTACAGGTTTAAGGAATAATATTATGAAAAGGCCTAAATCACTTTTTTGGAAATATTTTCCTCTCTATATTTTAATCTTAGTTATTTCATTGACTGTTTTAACCTGGATTATCTCAAGAGAAGTAAAGGATACTTATATTCAACTAACTCGGACAGATTTAGAAAACCGGTCTCTGCTGATCGCCAGAATAATTAAGAGTAATGTTATATCAGGTCAATTTGATACTGTTCAGTCTGTCTGTCAAGATATTGGTAAGGATATAGGATTCAGGATTACAGTGATACTTCCTTCAGGAAGGGTAATCGCAGATTCTGAACATGATCCTTATGCTATGGAAAATCATGCTGATCGGAGTGAAATAATTACAGCGATGAATCAGCACTTCGGAACTTCAATCAGATTTAGTAAAACATTAAAGCAAGAGATGATATACACAGCAGTACCATTATTATATCAGGGGAAAATAAAAGCAGTAGTACGAAGTTCACTTTCTATTTCCAAACTATACAGAACAATTAATGATTTCTACCGCCGGATGGCAATAATCGGATTTATTGTTGTCAGTTTAGCGGTTACTGTTTCTTTTTTATTTTCAAGACGCATAAAACGAATTATTCGAAGTCTTAAAGAAGCAGCTGTTAATTTTGGTGAGGGAAGACTGGATTACCGGGTTCATATTTCCGGATCTGAGGAGTTTGAAATTCTTTCAGTTGCAATGAATAAAATGGCAGCCGATCTTAATTTCCGTATCAACAAGATTACAGAACAGCATAAAGAGATGGAAAGTATTATATCTTGTATGTCTGAAGGTCTGCTGGTTATTAATCTTGAGGAAAGGGTAGTGCGTATTAATAAAACTGCGGCAAGTATTTTTGAAGTGACTCCGGCTCAGGCTGAAGGTAAGGATATTCACTCTGTAATTCGTCAGGCAGATTTTCTTCGGTTTATTTCTGAAAATATTTCAGATAAAATCACGGGGGAAAGAGAAGTTATTCTGCATGGTAACGAGAACAGATTTTTGCAGGCTAAAGCTGCTCCCATGCTGGATCATGAAGATAATCTTATCGGTATTGTTATTGTTATAAATGATATAACCCGGTTAAAACAGCTGGAAGAGATTAGAAAAGATTTTGTAGCAAATGTTTCTCATGAATTAAAAACTCCTTTGACAACTATTATTGGCTCAATAGAAACCTTGAAAGAAAGCAGTATGGAAAATAAATCCAGAGTTTCAAATTTTATTAATATGATACAGAAAAATTCTCACAGACTGGATTCAATAGTTGAGGATCTGTTGAAACTTTCCAGATTAGAACAGGAATCGGGTGAAAGAAAAATAGAGTTTAATAATTTTTTAATAAAGGATGTTATAGATGATACTGTTTCTCTGTTGAACAAGAAAGCAGAACAGAAAAAAATTACCATAGTGGTTAACTGTCCTGATACTATTTCAGCAGAAATAAACAGAGGTCTTTTAGAGGACGGATTAATTAATTTAGTGGATAATGCAGTTAAATATAGTCCTGAAGGAAGTATAATAACAATAGAATGTACTGAAAAAAACAGCTGGGTTACATTCAAAGTGACAGATCAGGGAAGTGGAATTTCTGCAAAGCATTTACCCCGGATTTTTGAACGTTTCTACCGGGTAGATAAATCACGAAGCCGTGAACTGGGAGGAACCGGGCTGGGACTTTCAATCGTAAAACATGCGGTTGAAGCTCATAAGGGGAATGTTAATGTTGACAGTAAAATGGGAAAGGGAACATGTTTTACCATACATATACCTTTAAAGCAAACCGTAAACCAAGACAAAAGACAAAGTAATAGATGCACTGGACGTATTTATTAAAACCACGAAACAAAATTATATAAAAAATCTTCGTGCCTTTCGTGTGTTTTGTGGTGAATTAGATGTAAGAATAATAGAACTTGAGCAAGTTAGCGTGTAGAAATCAAAGGTCGGTTTGTTCCGTGCAAGTCCATAAGGTGGGGATTGTAGGCATATTAAATATAAAACATTAAATACATGTAGCGAACTAGCAGGTAAGTATAGAAAGGTATAATATTAACCAAATCTGCCGGTGACATAATCTTCTGTTCTTTTGAGACGGGGATTGGTAAAGATCTGATCAGTCTCACCGAATTCAATTAATTTCCCGAGATAGAAAAAGCCGGTTTTATCTGAGATTCTTGCTGCCTGCTGCATGTTGTGGGTAACAATAACAATGGTGTAATCTTTTTTCAGCTGAAAAATCAGCTCTTCTATTTTCTGAGTGGCAATGGGATCAAGAGCGGAAGCAGGTTCATCCATGAGAAGTACTTCAGGTTTTACTGCCAAGGCTCTGGCAATACACAGTCTCTGCTGCTGCCCTCCGGATAAATCAATCGCAGAATCATTAAGTCTGTCTTTTACTTCATCCCAGATAGCTGCGCTCTTAAGACTTTCCTCTACTCTTTCTCTCAGTATTACCCGGTTTTTTTCTCCATTAATACGCAGTCCGTAAGCAACATTATCGAAAACGGATTTCGGAAAAGGATTCGATTCCTGGAAAACCAGTCCAACTCTTCTGCGTATATCAACTATATCTGTATTTCTTTGATAGATGTCAAAATCGTCCAGTACTACTTTTCCTTCTACCCGGATTCCGGGTATAATATCATTCATTCGGTTGAGGGTACGCAGAAAAGTGGATTTACCGCATCCTGAAGGACCAATCAAAGCGGTTACTTTATTGGCTTCAATCGGAAGATCTATATTGATCAGAGCATGAAAATTTCCGTAATAGAAATTAAGCCCTTTAGTGTACATTTTTAAATTATTCATAGTATCCTTTATCATTCACCTCATTTATATTTTTTTCTGAATCGGTATCTAATCCAGATTGCCAGTGAATTCATGAAAATTATCAGGGCTATCAGCACAAATGCAGTTCCGTACGCCAGAGGCCTGACTTTTATGATCTCATGATGCTGGGTCGCCAGAATGTACAGATGGTACGGAAGTGCCATGAATTGCTGAGAAAGCAATTCAGGAAAACCAGGTAAAATTGGCCAGAAAAAGGCAACGCCGGTAAAAAGAATTGGAGCGGTCTCACCGGCAGCCCGGGCTAGTCCCAATACAGAACCGGTCAGCATCCCGGGTACTGCATATGGAAGCACATTAGTTTTAATGGTTTGCCATCTGGTTGCTCCAAGGGCCAGAGATGCTTCCCGGTATGCAAAAGGTACTGTTTTCAGAGCTTCCTCACTTGCAGTAATGGTCCAGGGCAGTGTCAGAAGTCCCAGGGTCAGGCCGGATGAAATAACTGATAGGCCGAAATTGAACATTAATGTGAAAATAGCAAAACCAAACAGCCCATACACTATAGACGGCACTCCGGAGAGATTTCTTATGGCCATTCTTATAATGCGTATCAGCCTTCCCTGTTTGGCATATTCATTTAAATAAATGGCAGTGAACATTCCTATCGGTACTGAGAAAATGACACTTACCAGACTCACCCAGAATGTCCCGACTATAGCAGGCCATATTCCGCCTTCCGTCATTCCTTTTTTCGGTTTTTGAGTGAGAAATTCCCAGTTAACAACTTCACTTCCTTTTGAAATGATATCCCATAATATAAAAACAAGAATCCCAATTATAATCAGAGCACTAACTCGCAGAAGGGTATAACCAAGGAATTGTGTTGATTTAGTCAATTTCATTTTTATCTGTTCACCTTCTGGTATTTATTCAGAACAATATCAGAAACCAGGTTAACAGCAAAGGTCATAAGAAAAAGGACAAACGCAACTACGAAAAGTGAACTGTAATGCAAACCTCCCTGAACAGTTTCCCCCATTTCAATAGCAATGGTGGATGTTATGGGACGTACTGAATCTTTGATACTTTGAGGAAAAGCAGGTGCATTACCGCAGGCCATAAGAACGGTCATAGTTTCACCAATTGCTCTTCCCATTCCTAACATAACAGAAGCAATAATACCGGACATAGCTGCAGGAAGTGTTACTTTTACCAAAGTCTGCCATTTATTAGCCCCCAGAGCATATGAGGCCTGTTTGTAAACCATAGGAACCGAGGATATTGCATCTTCTGAAATACTGATAATTGTCGGCAGTGACATTACAGCCAGAAGTATGGAGCCATTAATGGCATTTAGTCCGTGAGATGTGCCTAATAAATCAGCTAAAAACGGTCCCACAATAATTATTCCTATAAAACCAATAACAACTGACGGGATACCTGCCAGAATTTCAATTACAGGTTTGACAATTTCTCTGGTTTTTCTGTTTGCCACATCTGCAAGATATGCCGCACATCCAATTCCGAGAGGAACTGCAATTATCATTGCACCAATTGTTACCATGAGTGTGCTGACAATCATGGAGAGTATGCCGTAAGATTCTTTTTCAAATGAAGTTGGATTCCACTTGCCACTAAAAAGAAATTCAGCAACTCCCAGTTTTTTGATTGCCGGCCATCCCTCAATCACCAGTAGAGAAAAAATTCCCAGAAGTACAATGATTGAAAAAATACCATTTGCCTGGAAAAATTTTTCTATTATCTTTTCTTTAAATCGTCTTACAGTTACTTTTCGTTTATTTTTATCAGTCATTTCTCTATTTATGAAATTATGAGTAATCCGGACTGTTTTAGGATTTTAGAACAGTCCGGATTCTTTACATTTTTTTCTGTCAATTAAAAACCTGCTTTTTCATTCTCTTTCTTATACTCACCAGATACAGGGTAAAAGGACAGTTCTTCTACAATTTTTTGTCCTTTCTCGCTTAATTCAAAAGCAATAAACTCTTTAACATCTCCTTCAGGTTTTCCATTTGTATACTGATACAAGGCTCTGGCAATGGGATATTTTCCGGATTTAACATTTTCTGATACCAGAGGAGATACGGGTTCAGTCTCACCCTGAGCGACACTGAGCACTTTAATATCCTTACGAATATTGCCTTTATCATCATACACATATCCGATACCAACATATCCAATACCAGCTTTATCTGCTGCTACACCTTCTACAATCTGGGCATTGCCGTTCATACGTTTCATATCAGCAGAATAGTCTTTCTTATTAAGAACTAATTCCTGAAAGAATACATAGGTTCCTGAGTTGGCCTGACGTCCGTACAGAGATATTTCTTTATCTGGTCCGCCTACGTCTTTCCAGTTAATTATTTTTCCCCGGAAAATCGCTCCGATCTGATCCATGCTTAAGGAATTAACCGGATTTTCAGCATTGATTATAACGGAAAGCCCGTCTATTCCGATAACTATTTCAACCGGATTTACTCCATTTTTATGTGCAGCCTCAATTTCTTCAGGTTTCATTTTCCGGGAAGCATCAGCAATATCAACTCTGTCTGCGATAAGAGAAGCGATACCAACACCAGAACCTCCTCCGGTAACTGCAATCGCTGTGTTAGGATTTTCTTCCATAAACACTTCTGATAACCTTTGCACCAGATTTATAAGAGTGTCTGATCCCTTAATACGGATAAAACTTTGAGCTGACAGATTTAAAGTTATAAAAAATATTGCTATGAGTATTAATGATATGATCTTTTTCATTTTTTTTCCTTTCTTTCTTTAGATAATAAAAAATTAAATGTATAGTTTCAGTAATATTAAAATTTTTCTGTTTTATAATTATAACTGAAAGTTATTCGGGCAGTTATATCATTATTGATATTATCATTTCTGTATGCCGTGATAATAATGTTGGGCATAATATGAAATGTATTTTCAACTGTTACATCCAGCCCGGCTATAATTAAGGTTTCTTCATCTTTATATCCGTTAATTCCCGGATCAATATATACCTTATCATCAGTATTCGGATCAAAGAAGTCATATCTGAAAAAAGCCTTCAGTTTTGACTTTATTACAGAAAAGTGGCCAAATAGGGAAAAACCTGTTTTAAAAACATCAGTCTTTGAATTTCCGGAACTATCAGCAGCACCGGACTGAAAATTTGTGCGAGAGAAGACTTCACCACCAAGAGTAAAGCCCGGGTTTTGATACCCGATAAATCCTTTAACTGTCCGGTATCCGGTACTATGGAAATAATCAGCTGCAGGTTTATATGTTCCGGTTTTCGGATCCTGTTTTTCGTAGTCAATGTATCCTTCCAGAATCATGCCGTTAACCGGTGTAATCCATAAGGAATACCCCAGTTTCTTATATTTATCCATTTCAGATGAACCATACCCGGTTCCGTTAAAGACAGTGAGCCAATGATGTACATATTGATTTAAATCTCCTTTGAGAGCCAGTCCCATATCAGCAGACGAAGAAATTTTATTTACTCCTGTTATGGTCTCTTCTATGGAACGATATCCCCAGTAGTCTTGGGAATTTACAATAATATTTGCATTTGAAATACCCACATATAATTTATGCTGAGGAAGTATATTATTCCATTCCAGATAGGCATTTTTGATAAATGGATGGAGTTTTTCTTTTTCTCCAAAATCTGCATGTTTTGCATCCAGTCTGAACCGCATCTTAATATTATCTGTGAGTTGATTTTCAAACGTGAAGTAGAACCTTCGTAGAAGAAATCCGTTCATTTCTTTACTGGTTTGTTCATTATTTTTGAGGTTGTAAAAATAATCGCCAAACACTTTTCCTTTAATTTCTGCTGTTTGTGTGTAACCAATTGAAGTACAGATAATAAGTACTGATAATACGAGTTTTCTCATTTTCATCCCCTTAATTTTCATTAAACCCTTAATGATTCCTACAAGATAAAAATATTATGTTAAAGCTTTATTTAATTATTGTTAGAATTGTGTTAAGATATTTTATAACCAGAAATGAGTTTTAATTGAATTTTAAATTTTTTGCAATTAAAGTTTGCAGTTATTATTTTACATATATATGAAAAGAAAAGGTGTCAGTATAATTTTTATAAATGATAATGATGAAATCCTTCTTTTACTCAGGGATGATAAAGATACAATACCATATCCCAATATGTGGGATCTTCCGGGCGGCCATGTAGAATCTGGTGAAACAGTTGAAGCCTGTATTATCAGAGAAATGGAGGAGGAGATGGGGCTGGAATTGAAGAACTTTCAACCAGTTTCGGTTATGGAATTCGAGGACCGGATTGAACATACTTTCTGGAAGAGAGCAAATCTGAATATTGATAAAATCGACCTGCAGGAAGGTCAGTGCTTAAAATGGTTCACCAGGGAAAAGGCGGTTGGAACAACACTTGCTTATGGATTTAATGAGATTATAGAGGATTTCTTTACTCGTAATGTGTATGAGTATTAAAAGGACGAAGATCAAAGAATAAAGACCAAAGACCAAAGATAAAAGATAAAACAGAACTTTAGAACGTTAGAGTTTTAGAACGTGAGAGGATTTAGGGTCAGAGGTCAGTTACCAGAGGCCAGAAGCCAGAATAGTCCGCAGAAGGCAGAAGGGGGGTGATATTTGAAAACTGGTTATTGGTCTATGTCACATGGTCACAGGACACTAAGACTCAAAGACTCTAAGACATGGAATAATAAAATTAAAAAAACAGGTAATGGTTATGTGCGGTCATTTTGCCTTAAATTATATCAACTTGATCAATTTAATGAAAAGATATGGAATTTCTGCTGATCCTGATTTTGATTTTGAGTCATTACTGCAAGAGCAGGGATTCTATCCTTCCAGGGGAGGCTCTCATTCAAATGTGCCTGTTGTTATGGAGCAGGATAAAAAAAGAATACTAAAGCTTTTACGCTGGGATATTGTACCTTCCTGGTGGAAAAAATCTTTATCAGAAAAAAAGTTTGCCACGTATAATGCCCGTAAGGAGAGTATAGGAGAGAAAGCATCGTACAGAAATGCCTGGAAAAAGAACCAGAGATGTATAATTCCTGCTACTGAATTTTTTGAATGGCCGGATAAAAGAATAATGCCGTCTGGTATGTCCAGAAAAGAGTATAAGGTTATTGTTACTGACCATAAAGTATTTTCTATGGCTGGTATATGGGATGAGTGCAGAATTAATGGGGATTCTGTTAAATCATGCACCATTATTACTGTTGAAGCAAATGAAGGTATAGCTGGTATACCTCATACCAGGATGCCTGCAATTTTATCTTCTCACCAGGAAAATGCATGGTTAAACCAGACGGTTGAAGCTAAAGATGTGTATGAATTCTTAAAGCCTTACCCTGCTGAAAAAACAAAAATATTTAATAGAGTTTAAATATTCGGGTAACAATATGAAGAATAAAATGAGAAGTTTCCAGGAAATAATGCGGGTAGAACTGCAGGACCTCAAGGATGATATTGAAGATCTGCTTGATAATAACAAACAAAAATTTCAGGAAAGAAAAATATCACAGCACGTGTATATGGAAAATGAAGCTTTGTATAAAAATGAACTGATCGGAATAGAGGAATTCAGTGAACTCTTACTCAGTAAAAAACCTTCTGAATTTAAGGATCTTTCTGAGTTCATTCAGATCTTAAAAGAAGAGTTTCATATTCTGCTTAAAAGAGAAGAAATAGCTTTGGCTGTAAAAGTATGTATTGACAGAAAACTTATGAAAGTTTCTGAGTATGTGAGTCGATAGATGAAAGTGTACATATAGGTATTAAAAAAGTTCTTGATATTTTAACAAAAATGGAGTATACTCCGAAATAGTTAAACTTTCTAGGTGTTAATTCCTAAATTGATTGATAAAGGTCAGTGTAATCATACGTGCACAAATAGTAATGAATTTCTATATAATCTCTAAGTATTAGCGATTAATTTAAATATTATTAATAGAATTTGAGTAATATCATTAAACCAGGGAGAACATATGAAGTATAAAGAAATAATTTCAATAATCATTGCAGGAATAGGTGTGTTAAGTATGATAAAATGTACAAATAAGCAGCAGAATTATATCAACATAATTCCTAAACCGGAACAAATAAGTATTAAAGAAGGAGAATTTACTATTTTTAAGGATACAAAAATAGTGATTAATCCGGATACAGAAAAGATGAGATATACTGTTACCTATTTCAATAATATGCTGTCTACATCGTCCGGTTATACATTGCAGGTAATAACTTCAGAAGATAGTGCCGTTAAGGATAACATCATAGTGTTAACTACTCAAGGGGCTGATTCAAAATTGGGGGATGAAGGATATAATCTTTCCATACATAAAAATGCTGTTCGTATTGAAGCAAATACTGCTGCAGGAGTATTTTATGGAATTCAGACTATACGTCAGTTATTACCCTTAGAGATTGAAAGTCCGGATTTGTCGGATAAGAAACAGAAGTGGAGTATCCCTTGTATAGAGATACAGGACAAACCACGTTTTTCCTACAGGGGTATGCATCTTGATGTATGCCGGCATTTTATGCCTGAGGAATTCATTAAAAAATATATTGATTATATTGCTATGCATAAAATGAACACTTTTCACTGGCATCTTACTGAAGACCAGGGATGGAGGATTGAAATTAAGAAATATCCACGGTTGACAAAAGTCGGTGCCTGGAGAAAAGAAACACTAATAGGAGATCTTAATAATCTGCCGAGTAAGTTTGACGGAGAACGATATGGAGGATTTTATTCTCAGGAAGATATCAGGGAAATTATTGATTATGCTGAGAGCCGTTTTGTTACTGTCATTCCTGAAATAGAAATGCCAGGTCATTCTCAAGCCGCATTGGCCGCTTATCCGGAACTTTCCTGTACTGGCGGACCTTTTGAAGTAAAAACATACTGGGGTATTTCTAAGGAAGTATATTGTGCAGGCAAAGAAAAAACCTTTAAGTTTCTGGAAGATGTACTTTCAGAGGTAATCGAACTTTTTCCTTCAAAATATATTCATATCGGAGGAGATGAATGTCCAAAAGAAAGATGGGAGAATTGTCCAGATTGTCAGAAACGAATAAAAGAAAATGATCTGAAAAATGAACATGAACTGCAGAGTTATTTTATTAAACGTATGGAAAAATTCCTGAATTCAAAAGGGCGTTACATTATTGGATGGGACGAAATATTAGAAGGAGGACTTGCTCCTCAGGCAACTGTTATGTCCTGGAGAGGAACAGAGGGCGGCATTGAAGCAGCCAGGCACGGACATGATGTTATTATGACTCCCACGTCCTACTGTTATTTTGATTATTATCAGGGGAATCCGGATTTTGAACCTAAAGCAATTGGCGGGTATACGCCTTTAAAAAAAGTATACTCATTTAATCCGGTTCCTTCTGTTCTATCTGCAAAAGAAGCGAAACATATTCTCGGAGCGCAGGGAAATGTATGGACAGAATATATTAAGGACCCTGATCAGGTAGAATATATGGCTATCCCCAGAATGGCTGCCCTGGCTGAAGTAGTGTGGTCTTCACAAAAACAACTGGAATGGAGTGATTTTCTGAACCGGATGGAATATCAGTTTAAAAGATATAAGAAGTTGAATATTAATTATGCTGAAAGTGCTTTAAATGCCTATCCGATTTCGGAAGCTGACACGCTAAATAACATCTTAACAATAAATTTTGAAACTGAATTAATCCAGCCGGAGATCAGGTATACCCTGGATGGAAGTAATCCAGATATGCTTTCTCCCAAGTACACAGCTCCGTTCCAGCTGGATAAAACCACTTTAGTTAAATCTGGTATTTATAAGAACGGCGTATTAAGAGGAGATTTCATTGAGAGACTTTTTCACGTTCATAAAGCAGTAGCCAGGCCTATCATTTTAAAAAATGAATATGATAAAGAATTCAGTCGATCTGAGACTGATAAGAGATATTTAATAGATGGGGTTAAGGGAACAGTAAATTTCAGAAACGGTTTGTGGACTGCGTTTGAAACGGATGATGCGCAGATTATCATTGATCTGGGCAGTGTTATGCCTGTTCACAGGATTTCCACTGGTTTCCTGGTGAGTACTGGTTCCAGAATTTTTCTGCCTGCCTCTGTAAGCTATCTGATCTCTGAAGATCAGAATACCTTTACACCTGTAGCAGAAAAAAAGTACAGCATCTCCCAAAATCATATCAGAACCGATATAAAAAATTTTACCAGAGAGTTTGATGATGTCAGAGCCCGGTATGTTAAAATCATCGCACGGAATATTAGAACCTGTCCTTCCTGGCATTTTGCATCCGGTAATCCGGCTTTACTTTTGGTGGATGAGATTATAGTGGAGTAGTCACTCTAGCATCTGTCATAAATTCTGCAAATTACTCAGTACATTCTGCTGATACACTTCAAAAGTGAAATTGTTGTTGAAAGTTTCCTGGGCTTGTGAACCTATTTTGTCAATGAGGTGTGAATTATTCCATAATTTCAGGATTCTGTCCTGTAATGCTTCCACATCCCGGCAGGGAACTAAAAATCCATCTTTGTCGTCAGTGATATGTTCAACACTGGCTACTGTATGTGATGCAATAATGGCCTTTCCTTCGGACATGGAATATAAGATATCATACTGACCAGCTGAAATGTTTTTATATAACAGAGGAATGACAACCATACGGGCATTACGTCGTAATGTAACTACTTCTTCACCCCATAGATTGAGGTGAATATGTACATGATCAGGAATATTTAATCCTTTAATATTATACGGTTGACATACAATTTTCACAGGGATATCGAGAGTGCGTACAGCTTCAATGAGTGAACTGTAATCCCTCAGACTCATTCCTGCACTGAATATATAATTTTTTAGTTTGTCTGCCGGGATCCGATTGACTGCTTTGTTGAGGCGGACACCCTGCCGTACCAGGAAGATTTTCTTTTTTGGATAATGGAAAAGTTCAGCCAGACTGTTGATCTCTCCGGTTGTATAAACACTAATTCCGTCTACAGTTTTTAATACCCATCGAACAAAATTTTTACGAAGATTGAAATATAATTGTGAAGAACGCTCAGTAAAGATCATGTTCAGAAGTATGAGTTGTTTTGATTTGATATTGAACAATCTGTAAAAGGAACCTAGAATGAGGCCGCATACAGGCTGAAAGGCAATCACTGTATCATAATTCCGGCTTAAAAAAATTGCTTTTATTCCTACCCAGATATACATAGACCAGCGAAACAGCACTTTTTGCAGTCCGCTGGTAGCTCCTTTAAGAAAAGGGCCGCCTAATACCCGTATTTCATCAAAGTTTTTTTTGAATACAGGAAAAGTATTTGTTCCAGGATGCCAGTCAACCAAAACCAGAACGTGTTTGGCTTTCATAGATTCAACCCCATGAATAATTCATTGATTTTTTTTATTTAATATAAATAATTATAAAGAATATGACAAACATAAATAAAAAGTGGATTTTAAATTTTTTTCTAATAAAATAATTTTATTGGAATCAATTATTTGATTTTTAAGTTCTAAATGATTAGATTTACATCTGAAAAAAATAATTATTAAGGAGTGTATTGTGGGTGTTAATTATATATCCAGAGCAGGTCATAAAAAACTGAAAGACAAGCTGGATTATCTATGTAAAGTTAAACGCAGAGAAATTGCCCAAAAAATCGAACATGCACGCGGATTCGGTGATTTAAGAGAAAATGCTGAATATAAAGCAGCTAAAGAAGAACAGGCATTAAATGAAACAAGAATTAGAGAATTATCCGAACAGCTTTTTTCTGCGGAGTTTATCGATGATATGAAACTTCCAGCAGATAAAGTCTATATTGGTGCTAAGGTGAAATTAAAAAATATCGATACAGAAAAATATGATGAATATAAGATAGTATCTGAATCAGAAGCAGATATTATGGAAAATAAAATTTCAATAAATTCACCAATAAGCAGAGGTCTTTTGGGACGGAAAATCGGTGACAGTGTAAATATTACTATTCCGGCTGGGACAATAAATTATGAAATTGTTGACATAACCAGAGAATAATTTTATATGAACTTGTTACTATTTTGAGAATAAAATTACATACAACTTCCAAACGATTGTTAATAACAATCATCTTAGTCATTGCGATTATTTTTTCAGGATTGGATTATACATCTAAAACTCTTGATTTTATCCACAACCAATTCCAGATAAAATCTAATCAGACGTATATTGATGAGTCTCTGGAAAAATCACTTGTGACCTTTGGTGTGATCTCTGCAATCAAGATCGGATTGGCAATTATTGAAGGATCAGAATTTGGTGTTGGACTTGGAATTGAAGCAGGAGATATAGTACAGGCAACCTATGATTATGTTAATTTTGCCTGGAAAGCTGTGCTTCTTAGTTCAGCTGTCTTACTGTGTACAAAATATATTTTAATGACTATAGGATATATAGATCAATGGTTAATCGCATTAACACTTTTATCAATTTTACTATTATTGTTATCAAAATGGTTTTTTGTACGAAAAAGATTTTTAATTAATTTGCTCCAGGATGTATCTAACTATATGATTTTTATAAGTCTGGGAGTTTTAATCATTATTCCTGCTTCAATTTCAGGCGGCAGATTTCTTTCCAGAAAAATTACTGAACCCTCAGTAAAAGAAGCGGAAAAAAATCTCTCAGTCTTCAGGAAAGCGTATTTTCCGGATATTGAAGAAGAAGATAAAGGTTTATGGTCTGAGGTAAAAAAAATAAAAATTAGAATAAGTCAGGTTATCAAATTTTTGACTCATAAGACAAGTGAATTCAGTTTATGGCTTTTAAAAATTGTAGCTGCCTACTTTTTTGATACAATTATTTTTCCATTGTTGATGCTGCTTTTTCTAATATGGTTTCCTAAAATGATAATGAAAAATTTTTTCAGGTATAAGGATTTCAGGTGAAAAATTTAATTAAGCTTCTGTCTGTTGTAATATTTCTGTTAATACTCAAGTGTTCGGTGCCTCCCCAGCCAGTAAGAGAAAAGGTTAAAGCTGAGCCGGAAATTAAAATTGGTATCATCATTACTTCTTCATCACTCTCTTTCACCTTATCAGAAAAGTGTTATATCATTAGTCATGATGGCGAATTTATATCCAGAAATATTGATGGAAGTTTGTGGGAAGCAGAAATTATGGATGCTTCACCAGCAGAAGCAGCATATATTCTAATTTTTGCTTCTATGAGTTCTTTATCCAATGCTCAGGATATGGTGACGGATCTGTCTCAAAAAGGACTTGAGACTGCTATCGTCCCAGTTGGTAAGAATATCAGTTCTGATGGTAAAGTAATTGTTAAAAATCGTCTATACCGGGTATGTCTGAGAAAATATTTTAAAAGCAGAGAACAAGCAGTGAGATATCAGAATAATCTTTCGGAAGATTTAAATACATTTATCACTACAAAATATTTAAATTCAAAGGGAAGAATTGTTTTAAGGAATCTGAAGACTGATCAGGTATTTGAATCCACTAAACCAATTTACATTAAAGGTGGGGCAGTAACTCTGCATAATATACCTGTAGGAATTGGGTATCATTGGGAAGACAGGGTATCACATACCTATCCTGAGACTATTTCTTTTACAATTGATAGATATGGGAAACTGGCTGTCATTAATCATGTGCCAATTGAAATTTATTTAAAAGGTGTTGTACCATCAGAAATGCCGGATGGATTTCCATTAGAGGCGTTAAAAGCCCAGGCCGTAGCAGCTCGTTCAGAGGCATTATCTAAAATGGGTAAACTTCATAAAGATGATCCTTATGATTTATGCGATCAGGTCCATTGTCAGGTATATAGTGGACTTTCTAAAAGGAAGTCATCAACAGACAGGGCTGTAAATGAAACAAGAGGAATGGTTTTATGGCATAATGACGGGATATGTGATGCAGTTTATTCGGCTGTCTGCGGAGGCCATACAGAATATTCTAATAATGTATGGAACGGAGATTATATTGAGTATCTACAAGGAGAATACGATGCTCCCAAACCTTTAAAAAGTTTTGGTGATTTATCAAAAGAAGAAAACGCACAAGAATGGATTGATTCCTATCCCAGGGTGTACTGTAACACTGTTGAGGGATGGATCCTTCCTTCTATGGAGTACAGCAAAAAATATTTTCGGTGGGAGAAAACAATATCTCAGGATCTTTTAACTAAAGTTGTAAATAAATATTCAGGGAAAAATATTGGAGAAATCATTGATATTATTCCTTTAAGAAGAGGAGTTTCCGGTCGGATATTACTATTAAAAATCATAGGGACCTATGATGAATTGGTAATCAATAAAGAGTTGAATATCCGAAAAGCTCTCAGTCCTGAGACACTCTGGAGTTCCTGCTTTTATGTAAAAAAAATAAAAGATGAAAAAGGTGATCTGGTTGAATTTGTTTTAAAGGGAGCTGGTTTCGGTCATGGAGTTGGAATGTGTCAGACAGGTGCTGCCGGTCTTGCAATACGTGGAGCAAGCTATAAACAGATACTTCAGCACTATTATAATAATATTAAAATTAAAAAGTTATATTAAATGAAATCAGTAGAAAAGAAAAGTAATTTTAAGGCAGGATATATTACCATCATTGGCAAGCCTAATGTAGGTAAATCTACTTTAATGAATTCTTTTCTCGAGCGGAAAATATCAATTGTTACTCCTAAACCTCAGACAACCAGGAATCGTGTTCTCGGCATACTCAATGGAGATAATTATCAAATCATATTTCTGGATACTCCAGGACTTATAACACCTAAATATCAATTGCAAAAATCAATGATCAAAACAGCTGAATCTTCTCTGAAAGAAGCTGATATTATTTTTATGATGATAGATATGAATTCAAAAGGGCCGGATACAGAACCGGTTATTGATAAACTGACATCATATAAGGTTCCGAAATTTTTATTGATTAATAAGATTGATTTGTATCCAAAAGAATTAATACTACCCATTATTGAATCTTTTAAAAACAGTAATGTATTTAAAGAGATAATTCCGGTTTCAGCCCTGCATAATGATGGGTTAGATATTTTATTTTCTAAAATCCTGGAAAATTTACCTGCAGGCCCGCCTTTTTATTCTCAGGATGTGATTAGCAGTGAACCGGAGAGATTTTTTGTTTCCGAAATAATTAGAGAAAAGGTATTCTTTTTATATGAACAGGAAGTGCCTTATTCAGTTGCAGTTCAGATAGCTGAATTTAAAGAGCGCAAAGGAAGAAAGGATTTCATACACGCAATTATTATTGTTGAAAGAGATTCTCAGAAAGGTATTATTATTGGTAAGAAGGGTGAAGCACTAAAGAGAGTTGGAATGAGAGCCAGGAATGATATTGAAGCATTTCTTGGAAGAGAAGTATATCTTAAACTTGAGGTAAGGGTTAGAAAAAAATGGAGAAAGAATCCTGCAATTATTAAAGGATTGGGGTATTGAAAAGTGTTGTTTTTATATTCATTGATGGTTTGGGGCTCGGTCCAGAAAATCCGCAAATAAATCCCTGTTTACATTCTGATATACATATTTTTTCCTCTCATAATAAACATAAAGATAAAACACCGGTTGTGAAAAATGGAATTTGTTTTCCTACAGATGCTACTTTGGGAATTGCAGGGCTACCTCAGAGTGCAACCGGTACTGCTACACTGCTCACAGGGGTAAATTGTGTCTGGAAGGTCAGGAAGCATGTTCCCGGATTTCCAACTAATAAACTTATTGAGATTATCAGGAAAGAATCTATTTTAAAAAAAGTGAACCGGAAGGGCTTAGCCTCAACTTTCATTAATGCCTACAGACCTCTTTTTTTTAAACTTAAAGAAAAAACAAAATGGAGATTATCCACTACTACAGTAGCAAATCTGGCAGCAAATAATACATTTTATTCTTTAGAGGATATTATAAAACATAAATCAATATATCATGATTATACTAACAGGAATCTCATCAAACGTGGATTTAAGGTTCCCGTTTTTTCCAGTCAGGAAGCAGCAAAAATACTAGCCTCTGCTGCAGATGAATTTAATCTAGTGGTTTATGAATATTTTCTCACTGACCGGGCTGGTCATAAGCAGGATATGGATACTGCTGTACAGGTACTTGTTCAGATTGAAAAGCTGATCACAAGGCTGATCGATATGTTAGATTTGAATGATAAGTTGTTAGTCGTTTCAAGTGATCATGGAAATATCGAAAATCTTTCAGTTAAAACTCATACCAGAAATTTTGTGGGAACGTATATCTGGGGTAAGAATTCTGAACAGTATATTAATGAAATCAGAGATCTTACCGATATATCAAAGATTATTCAGAGTTTTTTATTATGAAAAATCCGACAAAACTGCATAAATTACTGAGAAAACAGATGGAAAAAGCAATTCTGGAATATAAGATGATTGAAAAGGGGGACAGGGTGCTGGTCGGAGTGTCAGGTGGGGTGGACAGTCTGACGCTGCTTCGATTATTAGCTGAAAGAAGCAGCTATATTGATCCTAATTTTACTATAACTGCTGTTCATATTGATCTGGGGTTTAAAAAGAATAAAGGATACTGGTATACATTAGAACATTTTTTTAAGGATACAGATGTTGAGTATCAGATTATACCTACACAGATCAGTAAGATTGCTTTTGCTTGTGAAGCAACAAAGAATCCCTGTTTTATCTGCTCACATTACCGCAGGAAAAAGATATATAAAATTGCTCATCAGCTTGGTTGCAATAAAATTGCTTATGGACATCATAAGGATGATATTATCGAGACGCTGCTTATGAATATTCTATACAGCAGAAAAATTGAATCTATGAGTCCGGTTCAGGAAATTTTTAAGGGAAATATATATATAATCCGGCCCCTTACTTATGTATATGAGCATATGATCAAGAAATTTTCAAAAGAAAATAAATTTCCGGTTTTGAAATCAGGTTGTCCTGTTGACGGATATACACGAAGAGATAAAGTAAAAGCAATTATTAAAGAATTGCAAAAACAGGAAAAGAAAGCGAATATCAAAGAAAATATTTTTAAGTCACTCCGGCATGTCAATATTTCTTTTGAACCATAGCTCTCAGGAGATGGAACAGGGAAAATGGGGAAGGGAAAATGGAGAAAAAGGTTAAGGATGAGGGTAAGGTTGAGGTTGGGGTAAAATCTTTTTAATTTTTTATTATTTATACACTTTCTTCAATAATGTAAACTGTAATAAATCACTTACAAAGCTCTAAAGTTTTATGTTCTTATCACTAATCACTCCCCATTGCTTTTCTGTATAATTTTTCCTACATTTAGGTCAATGTTTATGATATATTAGATATTATTATAAAATTATTAATTACGGGAGGAACTATGAAAAAAATTTCAATTCGAACGTTTTTGAATACTATTTTTTTAATATTGATTCTGTTCAATTTATTACTTTTAACTGATGGATACACTCAGGAAACTATAGATAAGGGCTGGACACCCGAACTGCATATGAAATATCTGCGGGTCTATGATACGGAAATCTCACCTGACGGGGAATGGATTGCCTATGTGATCAGAAAACCGGTTATGGAAGGTGAGAAGTCAGAATATCTCAGTCATATCTGGCTGGTATCTTCTGATGGTACAAAGAATGTACAGTATACTTACGGAGATAAATCCTGCAGCAATCCTAACTTTTCACCATGCGGAAAATATTTAACATTTACCAGTTCCAGATCCGGAAAAAATCAGATCTGGATCATGAGAGTTATCGGAGGCGAAGCAAAAAAACTCACAGATGCTGAATCAGGCGTTGCCTCTTATAAATGGTCTCCTGAAGGGAGCAGAATTGCCTATCTTATGCGTGATCCAGAAACAGAAGAAGAGAAAATTAGAGAGAAGGAAAAGAGAGATGTTATTTTAGTTGACAAAAATTTTAAATATAATCATCTCTATATGGGTTATTTAAAAGAAGATGAAATTGATAGTGTACAGCGTTTGACTTCCGGTGAATTTACAATCAGCAGTTTTGACTGGTCTCCTGACGGGGAAAATCTTGTATTTGCACATCAGCCAGATCCCCGACTTAATACCCGGTTTATGGAAATGGATATTTCTACTGTCCCTGCAGACAGCGGTGCAGTGATACCTCTGGTAAATCGTCCCGGAGTTGATTCCAACCCCCTCTATTCTCCTGACGGTAAATGGATAGCCTTTACTTCTCACGGAGGCACACCGGAACCTATAGGACTGCAGGATGTATATATTGTTTCTGCCAAGGGGGGAGAACCGGAAAAACTGGCCGATACTTATGACAGGAGTGCTTCTCTTATTCAATGGTCAGAAGACAGCAAAATTATTTATTTTTCTGAGTTTATCAGAACTTCACGACAGATAAGGGGGTTACAGAGGAATGGTGATCAGCCTTTTACTGTGACTACAGAGAAAGGAGTATTCGGCTCTCCTTCAATTAATTGTAAAGAAAATCTGATAGCATTTGTGTATGAAAATCTAGCCACACCAGCTGAAGTATATACATCATCAATGAATAAATTTAAAATGCAGAAACTCACAGATATTCACTGTGATGTTCCGAAACCTGAAATGGGAAAAACTGAGCTGATCGAATGGAATTCAAAAGCTGACGGAAAAGTTATTGAAGGTTTACTGACTTATCCTGTTGACTATAAAAAAGGAAAAGCATGTCCCCTGATACTTCAGATTCACGGCGGTCCTGCAGGTGTATTCACCCGCGGTTTTACCGGAGGTCCGGGGATTTATATGGTTCAGTATTTTGCTCAGAACGGCTATGCTGTTCTCAGACCTAACCCGCGTGGAAGTACCGGCTACGGGAAAGAATTCCGCTATGCTAATTTTCAGGACTGGGGTTACGGGGATTATGAAGATTGTATGTCAGGTGTAGATAAGGTGCTTGAAATGGGAGTTGGACATCCTGACAGTCTATGTGTTATGGGGTGGAGCTATGGCGGATATATGACCTCCTGGATTGTTACACAGACAGACAGATTTGAAGCTGCCAGTATGGGAGCAGGACTTCCCAATCTTATCAGTATGGTGACCACTACTGATATTCAGGATTATCTGGTTGCTCATTTGGGAGGTGAATTCTGGGAGAATTATAAAGAATATGAAAGACATTCTGCTATTTACTATATTGAAAAAGTGACTACGCCTACTCAGGTTATTCACGGACAGCAGGATTACAGAGTACCGTTTACTCAGGGACAGGAATTCTACCGGGCATTAAATCGACTGGGAGTAGAAACTGAAATGATAGTTTACCCCAGAACACCGCATGGACCACGAGAGCCGAAATTTTTAATGGATGTCTCTCCCAGAATCAAAAAATGGTTTGAAAAACATCTCAACAGGACAGAATCTACAGGGTAAGATGGATAAAAAATTCCGGGATTCAATGAAGAACAGAGAGAGGAGTGCAGAGAAAAACAGGAATTTTGATACCTTCCGGGTGGGTGCAATAGGAGCCAGTCATGGAATTCATGATACCTATACTGCCTTTATTGCTCCTCTCTTACCTGTATTCATCCAGAATCTTTTCTTAACCAAAGCTGAGGCAGGATTACTGACAGTTTTTGTGCGGGGCCCTTCAGTCATTCAGCCGTTTATCGGACATCTGACTGATCGGTATCACCTGCATCATTTAGTGATTTTCACTCCTGCAGTAGGTGCAGTTTTGATGAGTATTGCTCCGGTTATACCTTCATTTACTCTATTAATATTTGTGCTCCTTCTGGCAGGGGTCAATTCTGCTGCACTCCATGCAGTAGGACCGGTTATAACCGGTAGATTGTCAGGTAATTCACTGGGCAAAGGTATGAGTTTTTGGATGGTGGGAGGTGAACTGGGAAGGACTTTAGGGCCAATTATAGTTGTAACAGCCCTTGCCCATTTAACTGTAAAGGGTCTACCCTGGTTAATGATAGGCGGAATTCTCGCCACTGTATTTCTTTTTATCAAATTAAAAGATGTGCATATCCATCATCATGCAACTCATGAACCGCTTCCCTGGAAAAAAGCGTTAATGAAAATGAAACCATTAATTTTTCCTCTTTCAATGGTAATTATTGGACGCGGCTTTGTCCAGGCTTCTTTGACCACTTATTTACCAACGTTTCTTACGGAACAGGGAAACAGTTTATGGCTGGCAGGGGTTTCATTAACAATACTTCAGGGTGCAGGAGTGATAGGAGCTTTTGTAAGCGGTTCTCTGAGTGATAAATTCGGAAGAAAGGTTTTACTGTATATCTGTTTTGTGGGTGCGCCATTACTTCTTTTGATTTTTATAGGAATAGAGGGGTGGGGAAGATTTATAATACTTCCGGTTCTGGGGTTTATTACTATTTCTGTAACTCCGGTTATTATGGCCATGGTTCAGGAAAATTATCCGGAAAACAGAGCTCTTGCAAACGGAATTTATATGTTTTTGAGTTTTGTACTTCGTTCCGGAGTGATTGTGGCTGTAGGTGTATTAGGTGATATGTTCGGATTGCTAAAAAGTTATATTATAGGAAGTTTTATCATGCTGGGTTGCATACCATTTATATTTTTACTGCCGAGGGATTCATAAGCTTATGATAAGGTTTTGTTAATTTGTTTTTGATATATTTATATTCCTGTATTGACAATACACATATTATATTGTATATTATATACAGGAGGTGATGCATATGAAACGATTAAATATTACTTTACCAGATGATGTTGCTCAAGAATTAGCACATAAAAAGAATAAAAGTTGTTTTATAGCTCGTGCTTTAGA
>Ga0180433_10001845_pt1 | contig 34476 bp, 37 predicted proteins | sample SS_ome_8_FD_132980 | JGI IMG/M metagenome (GOLD analysis project Ga0180433, IMG submission 132980) | Hypersaline lake sediment archaeal communities from the Salton Sea, California, USA - SS_1_D_1 metaG | ecosystem: Environmental > Aquatic > Non-marine Saline and Alkaline > Hypersaline >...
ATATCGGAATCTCTCATACGTACATGTGTACTTTGAGAGCATGTATTAGGCATGCTGATGCTGATCGCAGGAGTCGGACCTGCACGACACCCGATGTCAGAGCTCGTAGCTCAATGCCGTTGCCACCACATATCAGCAATCACCAGCTAACTGTGTCCTTGCAGCCTTAGCTGGATTCAGCTACAAGGGTTCTGGTTGTACTCGCACCCATGCACTACACATGCACAGCAGGGAGTACTGACGACCCACCATGAGCCGTGTGTATGTTTAGCTGCTACCTACTGTCCTCCACACAGTGGTAGTTCATGCAGGGCCATACTCACCCAGCTGTCCACACCACAGCCAAGATGGAGCGCTTGTCCTCACCACAAGCTCGTAAGATGGCTACTGTCCTTCCCTCAGCAGCACAGGAGCTGACTTCTGTCTACACGTATGTCAGCTACGCAGCTGGACACCTACGTCAGCTGACCATCCAGCATAGTTCAGCTAACAGCCATGACTGTCATCTCACGCCCTGACAGCTTGGGCTCACACTCGTCACTGCACCCATCACAGCTAAGATGCACGAGCGTTGTTTGGGTTGTCACCTCTCAATCTCATGGCCCACAACAGCCATGTGGTATAGGGAAGAGGGACGAAGACCGGGTACCGTGCAACGACACGATCGTTACACTCCAATTCAATTCCAGGCACCCGCCACACAGATCGTGATCTCAACCCTCTATAAGGACTTCTTCCAGCTGGGCACCCCTTTGATCTCGAAGCTCTATAAGGGAATCGAATTCCCTCTGAGCTGGAATCCGAATCTCGACTTACACACACTTCCAGCTGGAGACCCCTATAGGCACTTGACTCCCAGCTGGGTCCCGGGTACACTCCAGCTCAGGTAGGTAGGACAGCTCAGGTAAGTCAGGTAGGAAGGAGGTGAGCTATGCTCATCAAGATCGAGGACATTCCCACGGTACCCATCTCCAGTGAGGCACTCCGTAGCGGTACCAGGAACAAGCATCGGGACATCAGCTGGCTGTGCATCGACGCTCAGGTGTACAGCTGGTGTATGATGGGCGCGGAGGATGTGGATGATCAATTGCGCGAGAATGTCGATCACCGCATTCTGGAACTGAAGCCGTTCGTGACGGAACTGGAGAGCGGCAAACCCGTCGAACTGGAGTACGACGAGGTCTGTCTGCTGACGGTGCACGATCCGGTGATGATCAACGTGCTCTTCAACACCCGGGCGTACATCTGTAACGAGAAGGGGGACACGGTCGAGAAGATCGTGCCGAAGCGCGTGGCGAAGGTTGCGGAGGGGGCCATTCCCGACACCGCGTTGTACCTTGCCCAGCTGGAAGAACCGCCCTGCCTGAAGTGCGCCAAGAAGTCCAGGCGCCTCATGAAGGACGGGGTGTGCGTCGGTACGTACTGCAAGGACTGTGGCAACCAGTTCTTTGAGGACTGGGAGTCCCCGCGGGTACGCAGGTCGTGAGCAGGCGATAGCCCGTTGGGCCCCCGCGTGGGGCCCTTGGAGGTCCAGTGGCTTGGAGCAGCTGGGCCGCATAGGTGCGTGGGGAGGTGCAGTTCCGTGGCCGTGTAGGCCCAGCAGCTGCTCCCAAAACCCGGCATCAAAGGCGACTTGGGGTGGGGCTGTTCGCCGGGTGATCTGAAGGTCCCAAGCCTCCCCCGCACCGGTATTATGAAGGAGGTGTGATGCTAACGTACGACGAGTCCGACCATGCCAGCTACCTCAACTTCCTGAACCACTTGATCGAGCAGATCATGGGTCGGAAGGTGACCCACGTGGTCCGGAACACGGATGCGGACGAAGGCGTGATCATAGTCTTCGATCATGCGCTGCGTTTTGAAGTGGGGTTCTCCGGGTGCGAGGGGAAGATGAAGCTCCACTTCCGGGATATGGGGCCCAACTACGCCATGGGGAGCTTCTTCAGCCGGCTGCCGAAGGAGTACAACAAGCTGGTGGCCATGGAGGCGCCCCGGGTGATCAGGGACAGGGAGCACTTCGACCGGGTGTACAAGATCGTCGAGGGCATGGCCGGCCACGACATGACCGAAGATCAGCGAGACTACCTGGAGACTCTCAGCCAGTTGGTCGACGCCTGGGAAGAAGAGAATTGCGACTTTGGGAAGGAGGAATCATGAGTCTCAGTCCTGCCACGGTGGAGAAGCCCCAAGCCTCGGACGACTACCCGGCGGTGGGCGTCGTTCGCCAGATGCTGGAGGCTGCCTTCAGGAAGAGGGCCGCCAACAAGGAGGTCTACGGCTGGTTCCGCAAGATCCAGACGGAACCCACGTTCGTCCGGGAGCACTGCACGCTGAAGATGGCCTTCCCGCGGCAGTACGGGAACACGGTGGCGGCCGCCCACGCTTCGAAGATGCTGGGCATCCGGAAGAACATCGAAGGGTCCGGCCTGGTCGTGGTCCCCTACGAGGCCCAGGGGAAGATCATCGAGCACTACGGCGCCGAGAACGTGCTGTCCATCGGACAGGTGAAGAACCGGCTGAAGAAGGAAGAGTTGGGGCTTGTCACCTCGATCGTGGTGGATGGCGCCACGTACATCCAGAGCCTCGGCGCCATCGGAATCCTCGAGGACCTGCTGGACCTGAACAAGGGCGGCTGGTTGGTCTTGATCGGTTGACAGGGCCTGCGGGCCCGTGGTAGTTTCATAGACGATGCACGTCGACCACCCAGGCACGACTGGGACTTGTCCTCCTCACCATGCGGAGGCCAACACCGTCTATGCGGTGCCGCTGGAGAGGGAGGAGCTCGAGAGTCCATGCAGCTGCCGGTACGAAGTCCGGTACGACGAGTATGGACACGGTACCATCGAGCTGGTCCATAAGTGCGAGTACTGCTACCGTGAATACGGGGAGTACGTCGCAGAGCTCCGCGCGTGCTGGGAACGGGTCGGCAAGGTTCTACCTCTGGTACAGAGACACACGAAGCATGACGGCTCGAACCGTAAGCGTGTGCTTCTGGAGTTTCAGCTGCCGCCGGCGCCTCATGATGGGTGAGGTCTGCCGGCGACCGGGTCGCACCCGGCACAAGACAGCGATTCACGGCGGCCCCGCCAACCCTAAACGCCTGAGGGTTGACCGGGGCCGTCGGTCTTGATATAGGGGAAGCATGAAGAAGAAGGAGCCTTCCATCCGGGTCTACAAGGATCCGGAGGAGCTCAGCATCCGGGAGCTGAAGGAGCTCATCAGGAAGCTGGAAGCACAGTTGAAGAAGTAGACCCTTCCCAAGAGGTCGGGAAGAGTCGGTTGGGCCCCGGCCGGTGCCTTGACGGCGGCCGGGGTCTTAATTATTTGTAATAATTACTTGCTTTACTTGCAATGCTTCCTATAATTGGGTGCATGAGACCTACCGAGTGTCCAGAGTGCGGCGGACCCCTCACCTTCCAGTACAGCAACATGTACTCCCTCGGCAGCAAGAATCCTGACCGCCGTCAGGGCCAGTTGTTCTGTGAAGCATGCGGGTATCGCCGCGGACACATGGAGAAGATCAAGGAGGACACGTTGAATATCCAGCCTTCGGCCCAGTCACCCAGCCTGACCCTCGTCAAGGGCTGCGCCCGTTGCGGCAAGGACCACGAGGTCCAGTTCAAGAGGCTCCAGCGGATGATGGAAGTGTCGGGCCATACGCACTGGGCCCCGTGCCCGAACACGGGTGAACCCATCCTCATGAAGATCGTTCCCAAGGAGTTCCAGGAACACAAGCACAGACTCACCTACGAGAAACCGGATGGTGCTCGAAGTGGTGTTGCCTTCAAGGTCGATGATTCTTGGGCCGAAGACCCGGACATGTTCATGATGATCCTCGGCGCCGGCCTCGCTGCCCTCTACCGGCACGAGTACGAGAAGCTCTTCAAGACTTCTCCGCCAGCTACGATCTTCCGCGATCAATTCAGTTGGGGCGGTATCCCGCCGACCAGCGATCCGGAGCTGCTCAAGAAGTTCTCCGAGATGGAACGGACCGCCCGGGAAGCGCGCGTGGCCTTCCTCGAGAAGTACGGTCCGGACAAGATGACTGCGGTCCAGAGTATGCAAGCGTGCCCGGACACGAAGGAGGAAGAATGATCCCTCACATCGACGACCACGAGATCGAGACCAGGTTCACCTACCATCCTCCCCAGGAGGGGCAGCCGGAGCGGTACGAGAAGCTCCGCGACGAGGCGAAGCAGTTCGCCCACTTCATCAACTCCATGTGCCCGGACTCCCGGGAGAAGAGCCTGGCCATTACCAAGCTCGAGGAGGCCATCATGTGGGCCAACGCGGCCATCGCCAGGAGGGGATGATGTGGGGAGAGACCGAGGGCGGGATCGTGTTCCCGGTGAAGAAGGAAGATCTCAAGCCTGAGCCCAAGTCTCCGGATGCGTACCTCACGCACTGGAAGGAAGATTACGAGCGACCCGACCACATCGGCTACGCGAGCATCGAGGTGCTCGAGTTTCTCAAGGGCCGGAAGTGGGATCAGCTGGCGCTGAACTGGGTTCACTCGGTTCGGCCGAGTTGCATCCGTGTGACGGACTGCGGCGTGACGTGCGATGCCTGGGGCTGGCGGGTCACCGTCTACGTCGACAAGGACAAGACCATCAAGAAGATCACGCAGGAGGTCGAGGTCGGTCTCACGGGCGGCTACGAGAACGGCCACGATCTGACCTGCAAGACGGATGGGGCTTCGCCCTGGAGGGACTGATGCAGATACTCAGCTTTGGACGCGGGCTTCAGGCGGGTCTCTACCATGACTTCGCCCGCGACATCTTCGAGATCTACCTCAAGGAGTTCACGGACGACGCCAAGTATGGCTTCAGAGTCCGGATTCCGTCGGAGCATCTCGCTCAACAGGAACCTGTACCCGTCTTGCCGGCGCCTCTGGTCACAAGCCACGACAACCCGTACATGGCTCACCTGGCTTTGTGGGAGATCCCGTTCAAGAACAACATACCCCAGGAAGTTGCGAGCGGTGAAGAGGCTTACATCCAGGAGCTTCGGGCGAACAGCAAGGTTGTCATCGTCCAGCTGCGTCACGCAGTGGACTGGGATCACCGCTTTGTCAAGGGTATCGAGTTCAAGATTGTGGCGGGGCCCGTGGACGAACGGGTGAACGCGGACATCCGCGCTCAGCTCGTCGACAACCGTCTCCCTTACTGGCAGAAGGTACCTCCGGGTGGTGAGTACCCGGAGGTTCATCTCGAGGTCTTCGCCGAGGTATGGCAGGCCCTCGAAGAGATTGGCGCCGTTCCCAAGGAGGAATAGCTATGGGTTTCACAGAGTATCACAAAGGCCCCATTGCGGAGCGTGACATCCAAGGTCATCTGAAGGCCGTGGAGAACGCCATTCGCAAGCAGCTCAAGGATACCACCAGCAGCTTCGAGCTGGGCCTGACTCGCGGGGATCTGAACGTCAGCATCGAGATGGATCCGGTCGACGGGCGAGTACGGGTATCCATTCGCCAGTACAACTCTCAAGATCAGGACAACCCGGGCAGCGAGACCAAGAAGGGATTCGTGGTAGACCTCAACATGAGGCAGCTTCCGGATATCAAGCCCGGAGGTGAACTCACCCGGTTGATCCCGGAGAACACCGAGCTCGCCGAGCGCATGTACGGACCCGACTTATGGAAGAACCAAGAGGAAGCGGAAGAGGACCTGCCGTCCTGACGATGCAGGATCTCGTGGATGCCTACCGTATCATCCGCGAGAAGCCCGCTTCGTCTCCGCCCAAGCCGCTGCTGCGGCTCGAGGATGCTATCCGTATGCTCAACGAGTGTGAGACCCGTGAGGAGATGGAGAAGTTCGCCTGGAAGCACTGTATTGCGGTGGTTTGACATGGCCAAGACACGAGCTACATTCCAGATCGACGAAGAGCTGATGGACAAGATCCGCGATGCCGTGGTCTACTGCCAGCGGAACAGTTGGTACCCACGCACGCTCTCGGCATTCGTCGACAAGGCCCTTCGCAGCGAGTTGGCGAAGGTGACCAAGACGTCGGCCCCCAAGAGGGGCTTCCCCAAGCGCAAGGCCCAGCTCCGGCCTGGCCGAAGGATTGAATAGGAGAAGATCGACATGATGGACAAGAAGACGCTCCAGCAGCTGTCCCAACAGGTTCACAAGATGCTCCGGATCCTGGAGGTCCGGGCCAAGGGGCGTGGACTGGAAGGCCTCGGCGACACGCTGGAGGTGCTGAACAAGGACCTGGCGGCCGCCATGACCGATGCGTTCGGTGGCACCTACGACTGGGGCAAAGACCTCCAGGAGCTCAAGGAGTTCGAGGCACCTCCCAAGCCCGGCGTCCACAGCTACTCCGTCAGTGGTGTGGAATGCAACCTGTACGTGATCCGCCAGGGCGAGGTGATCCCCATCCCGTCGGCCCAGGGCGTCAGCTGGGTCGCCGGCAGAGACCCCAGCATCGGCCGGCGAATGGTGAGCGGCAGCATCCTCTGCGTGCTCCTCGGCCCCAGCCCCTTCGAGGCCTGCATGACCTTCGACCGGATCATCGTCCAGAGCGAGATCACCAGGGGCCGGTTCATGAACCTGGTGATCGAGGACGTCGAGATCGTCGGCTACGGCAGCGGCGTCTCGATCCAGGACATCATCGTGGAGGAGACCTACACCTTCCAGGCCGACAGCCTGCGGCCGTGGAAGCTGGGGCGCCTCGTGGACCAGGAGGGCGAGGACTACATTCTGCTGCCGGAGGAATAGCATGCTGACCCCTGAGAGCGTTATATGGGCCTACAGGGTCCTCTTGGGACGGGATCCCGAGTCACAAGAGGTCATCCGGGAGAAGGTGGCCGCCTGCGCCAATCTGGGCGTCCTGAGGGACTCTCTGATGGCTTCCCAGGAGTACATGGAGGCCCAGAGCATCCAGGGGGCCAAGACCGAGGTCATCTTCGAGGATGAGGATGGCGACCGGTTCGTCCTGGACCTGAACGACCATGCCATCGGGCGTCAGATCATGGCTGGCCGCTACGAGCCAGCCGTTCTGAACTGCGTGAGGAAGCTGGTCCAGAAGGGCAGGCTCTGCATCGACGTGGGCGCCAACATCGGCTACTACAGCATCAAGATGGGCCGGATGGGGGCCAAGGTACTTGCTCTGGAGCCGGTCAGCTACCTATGCGAACGCCTGTCCAAAGCCGTCCGTGAGAACGAGGCGCTGGACAGGCTTACCTTCCCGGTAGGTACAGGCGGCGTTGTCCATTACCGCCAGTTCGCGGCCGGGGCCGAGGATGGCGAGATGGTCATGATCCACGCTCCGGCCACTATCAATCAGGGCGGAGCTTACCTGATGCCGGCTGGTACGCAAGCGCCTCCGAACCACGTAGCCGAGACGGTCACCGTAACCCGGCTGGACAAGTTCATGCGTACCTGGCCAGACCTGTTCGACCACGGGGTCCGCCTCATCAAGATGGATGTCGAAGGGGCGGAGCCGCTCGTGGTTCTTGGTGGCTGGGAGCTGATCAAGAAGTACAAGCCGGCCATCGTCGCCGAGATCCACCGGCAGCAGTACGCCAAGGTCTCGGAGACGACGCCCGAAGAGTTCGTCGGCCGGCTCCGCCAGCTCGGCTACCGGGCCTTCTTCCTCCACGGTGAGAACGAAGTCGTAGAGTTCTCGCCTACGGATCGTCTTCCCGACTACGACAACATCCTCTTGGTGGCAGATAGATGAACGAGAGCTTGGAGAATCTGAACCCGAAGAATCAGGAGGAGCTAGACGGAACGTCGGCCCTCATCGACGAAGAGTTCGTCAAGATCAAGTTCCAGCTGGGTCCCCTGAAGGAGCACGGGAAGAATGGCACCACGATCGAGCATGTTGTTGATGTGCTCGTGGACAGGCTGAGAGGCTTCCAGAAGGGCCCGTTTGCCTGTGCGGCCAACGCCAAGGCCATCGGCCACCTGGAGATGGCCAAGGCCGATCTCATGGCCCGCACGGCCGACCGCAAGGCCCGCGGGGTCGAGGGTAGGAACAAACCGTGATGATCGAGGCACACGTCTGTAGCGGAGGCAAGGTGCCCGGGCTCATCCGCCCGTACTGTGCTCTCGCTTGCAGCTTGTGCCATGACGGGAAGACCATCGTCATCCCGGAGAGCATCATCGAGGACTACAACGAGAAGGTCCGGAACCCACCAGAGAGGCCGATCAGAATCTTCTGGCCGGAGCCGTTGTAGGCGCTTGACTTCCCACCAAGGATGGGTATACTTCTCATAGGAGTTACCCATGACAGCCATCAAACTCAAGCAGATGACCTACCGAGGATCCCGAGGGCGATTCCACGCCCGAGGTACCTACCGCTATTCGCGGTAACTCCTCTCGCCTGCGGCTGTCGTTCAATCGGTAGGACATCAGGTCGCCATCCTGAAGACGTGAGTTCGAATCTCATCAGCCGCACCAGCAATGGGTCGGTAGCTCAATGGTAGAGCAGTCGGCTGAAGACCGGCCAACGATGGTTCGACTCCGTCCCGACCCACCAGCGTCAGTGGCAGAGCGGCAATTGCGCCTGGCTGTAAACCAGGTCCCCAGTGGTTCGTAGGTTCGAGTCCTACCTGGCGCATCAGCCTCGGTAGCTCAGTGGTAGAGCTCCCGGCTCTTAACCGGGGACGCGTGGGTTCGAGTCCTACCCGGGGCACCAGCCTCTGTAGTTCAATGGACAAGAACAGCTGGCCTTTAACCAGTGAGATGGGGGTTCGAATCCTCCCGGAGGCATGCGTGAGTGTCGTCCAATGGCAGGACCCCAGTCTTCCAAACTGGCGATGAGGGTTCGACTCCCTTCACTCACACCAATGAGAGTTCTGAAGCCCAAGCTGTTCACGATGTCGGCCCCCGACCAGCTCGACCTGTTCAGGGCGATCGTGAAGAACAACGGCATCTCCCACCTCAACATCGAGGTGGAGATCGGGGAGCACTTCCTCGCCCGAGCTCTGGTAAACCTTGGCCTCTTCGCAAGCACCAGCCAGGTGAAGAAGAACAGGCCCGAGCTCTTCCGACAGCTGGTCGATGGCGAGACGGTCAAAGTTGGAAGATTCAACTTGACTCTTCATCTCGCATCCGTACAATAATCTTGTCACCAACAGGAGACCAGAGTTGCAGCGGCACATACTACAGCTCGTAGTACTTCATGCAGAACACGACGTCGTCGTGCACGCCGCCGCTCTGGATATTATGGAGATCTTGGCGTAACACGACGCTGGGATCTCCAACAAGCCTTCTCCGAATTCCCAAGAGATCCCAGCCAGGACAGCTCCGTAGTTCAATGGGAGAACAGTCGGCTGATAACCGGCAGACGTGGGTTCAACTCCCACCGGGGCTACCAGATTGGGCCCTTAGCTCAGCCCGGGCAGAGCGCCTGCCTTGCAAGCAGGATGTCGTCGGTTCAAATCCGACAGGGTCCACCAGCCTCTCATCGGTGTGCAGAAGCAGGGACATGCCCCTGACGGCAAACCCTGGAAGCAGTGTTAGGCCGCGCTGGTGAGGGGACGTTACGGGACTGGAGCTCGGTTGGAAGAGCGCCGGACTGTCGATCCGGAGGTTGCGGGTTCAACCCCCGTCAGTCCCGCCAGCGGGCAGTAGCTTAATTGGCCAAGCGGCTGTCTTACAAGCAGCTGTCATGTGAGTTCGAGTCTCACCTGCCCGACCAGCGGCTGTGGAGTAGTGTGTTAACTCATCGGGCCTTCAACCCGAAGATCGAGGGTTCGAATCCCTTCAGCCGCATGAGCGGGCGTGGCCCAACTGGCAGAGGCGACCGGTTCAAACCCGGCCAACGTGTGAGTTCGACTCTCACCGCCCGTACTAGGCCGAGTGGCGGAATGGCAGACGCGCAGGCCTGAGGTGCCTGTTCCTTCGGGAGTGAGAGTTCGACTCTCTCCTCGGTCACCAGCTGGAGTGGCGTAATTGGCAGACGCGTACGCCTCAGGAGCGTATGCCTTCGGGCGTGTGGGTTCGAATCCCACCTCCAGTACCAGTGTTGCGGGGAAGTGAGCTGGTGCACACGGCGGTCTCATAAGCCGCATCAGGCGGGTTCGATTCCCGTCCCCGCTACCAGTGAGTGTAGCAGGCCCTGTAGTTCAACGGGAGAACGGGGAGCTTATAACTCCTTGACGCAGGTTCAACTCCTGCCAGGGTCATCATGTGGCCGTAGCTCAACGGAAGAGCGCGAGGTTGTGGCCCTCGAGACGTCGGGTTCAACTCCCACCGGTCACCCCAGTTGACAACATTCGCTCGCCCGAATATACTGATGGTGTAGTTCTTGGAATCTTACACAGGAGCAGAACCATGGCAGACGCAAAGACGAATCCCCGTGGACAGAAGCGGCCCCGCGACGGCCGCGGCAAAGGCAAGGGCATGGCCGGCGGACTGCGTGCCGGCAGGAACAAGGGCGGCTGCAAGGCCGGCGGCCCGGGCCAGGGCAAGGGCGGCGGCAAGGGCGGGGGCAAGAACCGCAAGGGATAGGCCCTTGACTTCTCCACCTCATCGAGTATAACTACGGTACCGGTATACCTTCACCTAAGGAGGTTCCAGTGCTTCGAACGCGAACAAGGCTGAGGAGACAAGAGCCGGGTACTCGACCATGGCGTCGAACCCGGCGACAGCCGAATTGCGTTCGAAGTCCCTCTTCCTCGTGTAGCCGATCACAGTAATCGGCGGGGATGAGGGAGGCCGAACTGGGCCTCTCCCACCTTCATGACTCTACATCGGCGGGGTCGCTCAGTCCGGCTTAGAGCGCTTGTTTGGAAGACAGGTAGGTTGGCGACAGCCTCGTGGGTTCGAATCCCACCCCCGCCGCCAGAACTTGGCGGGTGAGCCCGGAGTTGGTCCGGGGGCCGGCTCGAAACCGGTGCGGTCTGAAACATGGCAGGGGTTCGACTCCTCCGCCCGCCGCCAGGCGGCTGATCTGGGATTGGCTCCCAGCGCCGGCTGCTAACCGGTCGGCTCCGAGAGGAGTGGGGTTCGAAACCTCCGGCCGCCGCCAACCTCCCGACAGCTGGTGCTGACGACGGATTGCAAATCCGCCGGTTGGGGTTCGATCCTCCACGGGAGGTTTCTTCATGTCGTCGTAGTTCAGTGGAAGAATAGCGGTTTCGTACTCCGCAGACGTGGGTTCGACTCCCACCGACGGCTCCAGCGGTCCTCCCCGCGCCGGGGTCCTAAGCCGGGCCAGGATCGGGTTCCCGCGCCGCAGCTTGTCACCGTAGTTAAGTGGTAGAACGCGTCCTTGGTACGGACGAGACGGCAGTTCGATTCTGCCCGGTGGCTCCAGAGATCCCCGGAAGCTCATGTGGAAGAGCGCCCGGCCGTTAACCGGGAGGTTGTGGGTTCGAACCCCACCTGGGGAGCCAAGTAGCCCGGTTCTCCAGGTGCGGTGAGGATTCTGCGGGTCTTACGTACGGGGACGCCATCCGCACATGGCGGTTGATCCGTGCGGTCGCGGGCCATGGTGTTCAATGGCAGCATGCGTGCTTTGGGAGCACGTGGACCAGGTTCGAGTCCTGGTGGCCCGACCAAACGGGCGATGGTGCAGCCTGGCGGCACGCCTGCTTCGGGAGCAGGAGGACGGGAGTTCGAATCTCCCTCGCCCGACCAGACGGGCTGTGGTCCAGCCTGGAGTGGACGCGTGGCTGGGGGCCACGAGGACGTGGGTTCAAATCCCACCAGCCCGACCAATGCGAGCGAAGAGCGGACGCAGGAAGATGAAGTGGCACCCGTCAACAGGTGGTTGGCTCAAGCGCTACTTCGAGCGCAGAACATGCAGGGGTGTAGTTCAACGGAAGAACGTCCGGCTCTGGACCGGAAGGTTGTAGGTTCGACCCCTACCACCCCTACCAGCGGGAGCCCAGGGTCAGCGCTGTGCTGTGTGGCCACGCCCGGGCTGTCAGCTACCGGCTCCCGCACACAGCTCCCTGGTGAAGCGGGATCACGCCTGGCTTTGGACCAGGAGTTCGAGGTTCGACTCCTCGGGGAGCTACCAGGGCGGCGGTCCGGCGACCAGGCGGGACTCCAACCCCCGCCAGCGGGGCTCGACACCTCGGCTGCCTGCCAGCTGCTGTAGCTCAATGGATAGAGTGCCAGATTCCGAATCTGGAAGTTGAAGGTTCGAGTCCTTCCAGCGGCGCCAGTCCCCGTCGTCCAATGGATAGGGCGCGGCGGTCCTAACGCTGAGATCGGGGTTCGAGTCCTCGCGGGGACATGAGCGCTCGTAGCTCAATGGACAGAGCGGCCGGTTTCTACCCGGCAAGCTGGGGGTTCGAATCCTCCCGGGCGCATGATATAATGGGCGCGTCGTCTAATGGACAGGACGCAGGACTACGGATCCTGTTGTGGGAGTTCGAGTCTTCCCGCGCCCGCCAGCCCTCGTGGCATAGTGGCTGTGCAGCTGTCTTGTAAGCAGCAGATGCGGGTTCGATTCCTGCCGGGGGCTCCAGAGGAGGTGTCATGAAGAAGAACTGTGAGAAGTGCGGGTGGGACGCGTTCGAAGTGGAGATTCGGGACGCGGATACGAACACATACCTCAGGTGTACGAAGTGCGGCTACCTCCACAAGGTGGAAGCCAAGGCCAAGGCCGAGATCACCGTCAGCAAACCAGCTGCGAAGGCCGTCGACGCCATCTCCAGGGACTTCGACGCGGACAAGGCCCTGCTCATGAGCCGCTGGACCTCCAAGAACCCGCTGGAGTTCCCCAGGTAGGACTTGACAATCTGTCACCTCTCGACAGATAATCAACTGGGGTACGGCCGGTGTGGTGCGGCAAGTAGGCCGTGGGCGCAGCCAGCTCAGTGGCATGCTGACTGCTGTTCTCCTCGTCCCTTGATCGAACCTGCGAGGAGAGACACCTCCTTTGCGCCGCCCAGCTGGCTGGCGGCTGGGCCCATCGAACCGGTTAACGGTGAGCGCCGGCCTGCCCCGCGTATGTTGGAGGCAGCACAGATGGTCCTTCTCGAAGCTTCGTCAGTTCTCCAGAACATCGAGCTCATCATCTCCATCGTCCTGGCCCTGATCACGATCGGCACTACCATCTACGCGATCTACCAGAAGATCAAGGCTGGCGACTACAAGGGCGCCAAGGAAGAAGCCGAGAAGCTCCTCGGCGAGAGCGTCAAGGTGGTCGACAAGGTCAAGAAGGTGACCGACGGCATGGACGCCCGGGTCCTCGTCAAGGACGTGCTGAGGGACCATGGTTCCTCGCTGTCCGAGCTGGGGCTCAAGGAGAAGATGGACGCCAAGCTCAAGGAACTTGGGCTCGACGATCAGAGCTGAGATGATCACCGACCTCGATCGGTACCGGAACGCGGCCGCAGACGGCAGCTTCAGGTCGCGTATCCTGGAGATCAGTCCTGGCCTCTCGGCCAGATGCAGGCAGATCCAGTACTTCCAGAAGTACAAGGGTCCTACTTGCAGCTTCTTCAAGGCTGGAGTTAAGCTGCTCTTGGCCGATCTGAAGCAGCTGGGCTTCAAGCTGGAGGGAGGCACTATACTGTCCCCTGAAGGAGAGAAACTGTGGCCGATGACGTGAAGACGGAACACCCTCTGACGCCAGCTGGCTGGACACTGCCAGACCTCACCCCGGAGGAGATGTCCCACATCTCCCAGCACTTCCGCTCCCACAGGGCCGGCATCCCGAAGTTCACCCCGCTCATCTGCAAGGGCCCTGACTGCGAGTTCGCTTCTGAGTGTGTCCTCGTTCAGCAGGGGATCCAGCCACCTGTCGGGCGCCAGTGCTTCGTCGAGCTGAACCTCATCCGTACTTGGATGCAGGGCATGGCAGATGAGCTGGAGCTGGAGGGCAACAACTTCTTCGACGTGGCCTCCATCGGGGCCATCGCGATCAACAAGATCATCATGAAGCGCGCTCTGGGCGTACTTGCTCGCGAGCCGCTCGTGGTGGAGTCCTTCCGGGCCATGACCCCCGACGGGGACCCGGTGTTCGAGAACAAGGCCAACCCGGCCATCGCAATTCTCCGTGAGTTCACCAAGCTGAACCAGGAGATCTACCGGGACATGATGGTGACGCGGCGTGAGAAGTCCAAGGACGCCGCTCGCAAGATCATCAGCCCGACCGAGGCTGCCGAGCGCCTGCGCGAACGTATGAAGCAGGTGGAGGTCGGCCTCGCGGAAGGCAGGAAGACCCTCGTCGAGCACAGGCAGTCGCTGAAGGTCGGCGAAGTGATCGACGCGGAGTTCAGCGTTGAAGGAGATGACCATGGCAACGATCAGCACGAACATCGGGGGGAAGACGGGAGGGTCGAAGGGCAAGAAGAAGGCTCCCAAGAAGGGCAAGGCGATGGCCAAGGGGAAGAAGTCCCCATTCGGCGGGAAGCAGGCCCCTCCGTTCCAGAAGGGCGGGAAGAAGACCACCCCCAAGAAGGGCAAAGGCAAGTGAGGATGCGGAGAGATCCCGTAACGGGATTCATGATGCCCTATGGCGAAGAAGAAGACCCCTCGGTCAAAGGCCCGGGGAACAATGGCAGCGCGACGTGATCTGGCGCTGAGCACCGTCAAGCAGGTCGTACCACCTGGCTGGTGTGTGCCCAACTCGCCGGATCCCAAGAAGCGTTGCAAGAAGAAGAGTACTCCGAGGAAGAAGAGGTAGATGCCGCGGCCGTACCCCGACCCCACGCGACCTCGTAAGACCTTCGTCTTCGACCTCGAGACTACGGGCTTGATCCAGAAGTTCGAGCCCGATGTCAGAGGTGACGTCGGCATCTCGGAGTTTGCCCTCCGCGAAGCGGGTAAGGGCGGAGGGTACCAGCGCTTCACCAACCTCCTCCAAGACCCTCTTGCCAAGTTCGATGCCGGCGACATCGACGCTCGTACCTTCGCCGAGATCCTCCAAGCCCGGAGTCCGACCGGCACTCGCTGGCAGAAGGGCTTCATGAATCCGGAGAACGTCCTGCATGGCGTTCTCGAACGTCACGTCGACGTCACGCGCAACGCGGTAGCTGGACGTGGCGATGTCCTGGCCAAGGAGTCCAAGCTGGTCAGTCTGATGACCAGGTACCTCCGCCAGGGCCACAACATCAAGGGCTGGAACCTCGACTTCGACATGACAGTAATGAGCCGCGTTGCGGCTCGCTCCAGTCCAGCTGTGCACCAGCGTTGGTCGCGCGCACTCAACATGGCCCGGCGCAGAGGCCAGATCGAGGATATGGCCACTGGCGCCAAGAAGTTCATGTTCCTGGCAGCCCAGGAATCCATGATGCAGGGTAAGTCCACCGGCCGCGAGTTCTTCACGCTTGGCCAAGTGGACAAAGATCTGGTCAACCGCGTGAAGAGCGGCAAGCTCTCCGTAGACGAGATCGAGAAGCTTACCCACGACAAGATCTTCGAGAGACACGAGGGATTCGAAGAGTTCTTCAAGCGCCGGCTGAACCGCAAGGGCCAGGCTGATATCTCCTTCGAGCGCTACTCTGCCTGGCTGCGCAAGAAGCACTCCTACCTCAACCGTCCCGACGTCTTCGCCACCGGCCAGAAGTACCCCAACATCCGGATGGTCAAGGGATGGTCAGCTGACATCTTGCTTGGGGCCCTTGCGCCTGAAGGTATCAAGGGTTCTACCCTCGAGTCCAAGGCGATGGCTCTGGCCAAACGCCAGGGGCTGCGCAGTCACGAGGCTCTCTCCGACACCGTGTACGAAGAGATTCTCGACGATATCTTCCGAGTCAAGTCCAAGACTTGGTCGGGTAGTTGGAGAGAGATCGCTCCACGTCTGCGTGAGTATGGCATCAGCTCGCAAGAGGAGTTCTTCCACCGGTACAGGTCGTCGATAGAACGCAAGGCCAAGAGTCAGCTTCGTGAGCATGCTCTCGAAGCGACCCGGACGATCGACAACAAGTGGGAGCGCGTGCTCACCAACCGTGCAGCTGCCACACGTTCAGCTGCGTCGGACATCGCACACGCTGCCCGCTCTCAGCCAGAGACCTTGCGCAGGATCTACAGCCGAGCTGGAGCCGAGCTGTCCGACAAGTGGCGGATGCTCAAGACCACTCATCCGAAGGTCGCGATTGCAGCTCAGATCGCAGCAGCTGCTGCCATCACCGACTACCTGATTCCTGAGCGGGAACCACAGCCCAAGGGAATCCGCGACCCCAACAACTCTCCCTACTCGGTCATCGACGGAATCTCCTTCGGACCTGGACAGGGTGTTACCAAAGCCCTGACGGACTTCGGCTCCGGCCGGGCCATGTTCAATCCGCGCACCGTCGGGTTCGAGGAGATCGCCCGCGAGCGCGCGAAGCTATGGATTAACGATCCGAACGCCTACGAGGGAATCGAGCGTAAGCGTTGGGAGAGGAATTACGATCTCTGGAGTTCTGCCCGCTCTGCTGCCAAGCGTGATGTGCTCGGACGAGGAGACTATTCGGTCGTTCGTGCTGCCTATGCGAAGACCCGAGGACTCAACAGAAGTGCCTGGGTCGGACTCATGGACCTCAAGGACTACCGGGTCAAGGTCGAGGATGCGGACACAGTCACCCTCCAGCGCAAGGGAATCGTGGGCATGTTCCGCAAGCCGGTATCCATCCGCCTTGCTGGCATCGACGCCCCCGAAGTTCAGCACGCAGGCTTCCCTACCTCCAGCACGCTCGTACAGGACCAGTTCGCCGGCAAGCAAGCTTCCGAGTACCTCGAGCAGCTGATCGAGCGCCAGCAGAGTCTGCGGCTCGTGGTGGATCCGAGGTCCCGCACCTACAACCGAAACGTCGGTGTGCTCATCGGCAACCGGGACGACAACCTGAACCTCCAGATGGTACGTTCGGGTGCAGCTGCTTCTCTCCCATTCGAGCGGAACAAGCGTTCTATCATCGACTCCAACGTCTTCAACGAGGCTGAAGCCAAGGCAGCAGCTGGCGGCGTCGGGATGTGGCAGTCCAAGGGCTGGCAGATGCACCGAGCACTGGGCATCATTGCTGGCGAGCGTGTAACGAACGCCACCCTTACCAACGCTGAGAAGATCGCCAAGAGCAATGCGCTCATGGCTTGGTATGGTATCGTCCAGAACGCCCATGACGACAAGAAGCGCTGGACTCCACAAGAGATGCAGCGCATGTACCAGATCGGCGGGGCCTACCGGGCCCAGATCACTGGTGCGATCAACGAACAGCGGGCCATGGTGGGCCCTCTTCCCGGCTTGCGCAAACCTTACAGCCCCTGGCACATCGCTGGTCACGGCATCAACCCCAGCTCCATGCGCGGCGCCAACGTCTCGGACTTCGGATCCGGTCGCCAGCTTCTAAACGAAGCACAGCTCACCATTCTGCCCACAGGCGACAACCCGATTGCTGATGCTCTCCGCAATCGTGGTATGTCCATGGGCGAATTCCAGCACCTCCGCGCTACCAAGTGGGGGCGCCGGATTGGCAAGGTCTATGAAGCAGCCCATCTGACCAGCCATGGCAAGAATGCGTTCGACCGTTCGTTGACGAAGCAATTCACCAAGATACTCGAGACTAAGTATGGCTCTGGGGGCATAGATCCGTTCGTCACATGGGCCTTCGGAGTGGCTGAAGGCCGCATGGGCGCTTCGGATATCAACCCTTTGTTCGAAGGTATAGCCGATAAGTGGACGAAGGGTCCACGAGGCGCTCTCAAGAATCTCGCCAAGAGTGTCAAGCAGCTGTACCGGCGCGGTATGGATGACGCGAACATTCTGGACGTCATCCACATAGGCCGCCGTGGTTTGACTGGTGATCTTGTCGATACCCTGCGTGATGCCAAGGATGGCTGCTGGGCGTGGGACAAGATTGCTCTCGACCGTAGGCACAAGGCTCTTGCCGAAGCCGGTGCAGCTCGAGCTCCGAGAGCGATACCAGAGCATATACAACAACGTATCTGGGCTGGAGAGGTACATCGCGAGGAGACCAGAGCCCGTCAGCTACTGATGCGTCGTGCCGAGCATAGGCCTCCAAGAGTTGCTGTTCCAAGTATGCTGGATGCTCCAGCATCCAGGCCTGGACGTCAAGCTTACCCCGGCGTTGTCAGAGCAGCAGAAGCTCGAATGACCGCCAAGGCTCCTGCCGCCAAGCCGGTGGAGAAGGCAATCAAGGAAGCTACGAAGGAAGTCGTCGAAGACGTAGTCAGCACGACCCACGCAGCTTCGACTCCAGCTGCCATGTCCAGCAGGGCGACCAAGACCATTGCCCATGGAAGGGGCGGCCACGCTCTTGCTCTTGGTATTGGTGCCGTTGCGGCTGTAGGTGCTGCCATAGGTGCTTGGTCTCTTCTCCGGAACAAGAACGAAGATGATGCCAGGGCCATGACCGGCATGCGTACATACTCTCCCGGCGAGTTCGTCGGGATGAAGTCCCACCCACCGTTCTACTCCAGCTCCAAGGCCGCATCCTGGGCCGAGCACAAAGCGATGGGCCAGCCTTCGCAGGGAATGTCTCGTTGGGAGAAGGCTCGGCTGTTCGGCGAGATGGCGATGTGGCGTTATCTGCCCGTCAACATATTCGAATCTCCGGCCCTCAAGGCTTGGGATTACTTCTATAACGCTCGTGGGGCTATCATCCCTAAGGGCACGTTTGGCTCTGCTGTAAGTAACTCCGCTGGTAAGGGCTTGATCGTCCAGTCCCATGCCCGTCTGTACGAATCCTTGCAGAAGCAGGGATTCACCCAGGCGGAGATCATGCGCTGGATGGACCAGATGAAGACCCAGGAGGGCTTCATCGCCAAGATATCCAAGGACTTGTCCGCTAAGGGTTGGGTAGGTAGGGTTGCGGAGAGCTGGGAAGGCATCAAGAAGTGGCCTACCAGGGTTACAGACTTGATGAGCGGCAAGAAGAGCAAACTCACCAAGGGTTATGCGCAGACTGTCAAGCAGTGGTTCTCCAGCTTGAATACCAAGATTCAGGCGAAGACCCATGGAGTGTCTGCCGAGACCTACACCAGACTCGCAAAGGTGGGCCAGCTCTCGCAACTGAGTCGTTCGAAGCATGTGTACAGCTGGGCCCGACAGAAGGACAACTTCAAGTTCCTGTGGCAACGCTTGTACAAGCAAGCTGGTTCGTTTGGTGCTAAGGCGGACGGCGCCCGTCAGATCTTTGCCAATCTCGGCAAGCTCGAGCAGATGCGGATGTCTCTGCAAGAAGGTCTTCTCGGCTTGTCTCCAGGCGCTATAGGCCGCAATAGGAATATGTTTACCAAGACCGGTCAGCGTCTGAAGATCTACATGAACAAGAGCAAGTTCTTCGCTGGTAAGTTCCCGAGGGCAGCCGGCAAGGTTACGAAGTTCGCCAATAAGCTGAAGGCCTTCGGTGTTACCAAAGCCGGGCGTGTTCTTGGCAAGCTACCCCTTGCCAACATGGCCTTCGGTATACTCGAAGGCGTCTCGTACATGGACCAGTATGAGAGTGCTACCAAAGGATTCATGATCGAGACTGCCGCAGGTACTGCCGGATCGGTCGTGGAGACTGCTATCTTGAGTTCGACCGTTGTGGCAGCAGGTAAAGCCGGCTTCTGGGCTGGTGTGGCAATCGGCGAGGCCATCTTCCCGGCTGGTGGTGGTATCGTCGGCGGAATACTTGGCGCGATTGTCGGTGTTGTTGGTTCGATTGCAGCTGGCATTATCGCTGGTCAAGTTACGCGTGCAGGTGTGCGGGGTGCAGGTAAGCTTGCTCTCGGTGCCCGCATGAAGCGTACAGTCGATCCAGCTGCCTACCAAGGTCCCGAGACGCTGTACCCCATGCAGGGTTACACAGCGATGCGGCAGAACAGCCCCAGGACCTTCACGAAGCTCCACGGGCTCGACCCAGCAAGGCCGGATCTGGTTCCGTTCGGTGGTCCGTACAACCCGATCCAAGGACAAGATATTGACACAAGGACCTTGCAGATCGCTAATAATAGACGCAGAGTTACAGCCAAGCCTCGGTCCCCGAGGCCGATCTCGATGTTCACGCCGACCTTCGGGCTCGTGAACAACGTGCTGTGGCACAAGCGCAAGGGCAGCAAGGTTAGAAGCGTTGTGGAGCGCGGAGCTTCACATCCAAGATTGCCGAGGCAGCACAGGAATGCCTCCCGGATGCTGTCCCATGCTGCATAGGAGGAATCATGGGCGGACTGGCTTATAACACAATCGCATCGCTTGGCCGTCAAGCTGGTGAGATCATCGGCATCAAGGGTGGCGATGGGTGGATGCGAGAGAAGTTCGGCCTTGGCCAAGGCGCAGGCTCGTTTGGACAATTCGGTGCGGCTTGGCGCAAGGGTGGCCTCATAGGCGTAGGTCGCCAAGCGAAGCACTTCTTTGGCTTCGGCTACATGCAGCGGGCTGGTGGTATGGCACTCGATCCTACTCTCCAGCAAGCTGTGCCCTACCTTCAAACAATGGGAGGTACAAGGGCAGCTGCAAGGCTCGGCCTCATAGAGGGGTCTGCTGGCCGCGCTCTCAAGTCGACTCCAGGTCAGATGCGCGGCTATGTACGTGAGCTGCGCGGCATGATGGGAGAAGCTCAGGGTGTCTTCCGCCGTCGTAGGATCGCTGGCGGTGTAGGGCTTGCTGTTGGCGCTGTCGCCGCAGGTAATACCATCGGCTTCGGTAATCTCGCCGTCATGGGCGCGGGTGTTGGCGGTGGTGCTGTTCTGGGCGGGGCAATCGGCCGTGCGGTCAGTGAGACGGGGGGCGGTGCAGTCGGCCGTAGGGTCGGCGGCAAGCTTGGCCTCGGCATTGCCGGTCTCGGCCTGATCACTGGAGTTCTGTGATGGCATTCTTCACACCGCAGAGAGCTCAACGCTGGGGATTCTGGCTTGGGGAGAAGATGTTCAAGGCCGAGACCGCAGCTGGTCGAGCAGCGGCCTACGGCGGTCGAGCTGCGAGAGCTACAGCAAGAGGTACCGGCTATGCTGCCGCTGGCGCCGGTGCCTTACTCATGCTCGGCGGTGCTGCTGGTACCTATGCAGCAGCCGGTGCCGTCTACGAAGCTCGCAACGAAGCCGGCAACTGGAAGCGAGCCCGTGAGTCCCGACACATGACTCGACTTCTGTCTACGATGCAGAGTGGCCCATTCGGCCCACTTGGTCGGCCTTACGGCATGAGCTCCAACTATGGGAACTCAGCTGGCATGACCTTGTCGATGCACTACGCTCGACAAGGTACCGGCATGAAGGACCCATTCTTCAGCATGGCTGGCCACTTCGTTGAGGCCGGCAGATTCCTCGGAGGTTAGAAGTGGCTTACCACGTTCAGAAGACCTTCAACGAGAACTTCGGTGGACACCCCCTGAGTGGCGGGGGCCCAAGCGGGATGCTCCAATTCATGAGGAATCGGCGTACTCCCTGGGGTGGGTGGCCGGAGAAGATGATGACCATCGGTACCATTGGTGCAGCTGTCTTCGCTCCCTTCATCGCACCAACGATGGCCATGGGTCTGGCGGCCTGGCATGCTGGCTGGGGTGCGCTGTCCATGCCGTTCGAGGTTGGCCGTGGTGCAGTGAAGACGGTCCGGTTCCTCGAGAAGCTCGGTCAGTCCCGTCCTGAGTACGCCACTCCTGTGGTGGACACACGCCAGGCCTACACCATGCGCCAGGCAGCTCTCCACGCGATGCACAACACCGCCTACTCGATCCGTTCGGCGATCGGCAACGAAGCGAGGATACTCCACAGCTGATGGCAATGGATGCAGCTACATCTGAGGCGCTCCGTGCCGAGCTGAAACCAGCTCGACAGGAGAAGTGGCGTACCCTTCGGGCGCGTGTTCGCCAGGGTACGGACGAGGAGCGGGACCTGATCTGCGACGATTGCCTCAAGTTCTACGAGGGCTCGTGCGACCGTGAGTTCTCACCAGCCTGTGGCTTGACCACCGATATCCAAGTACGTGAACGCCAGGACATCTTCGATCACTTGACGGATGATGAGGTCCTCCAGTATTGGTACCTCAATGATCCGATCGCCTGGGCCAAGGTCGAGCTGAACTGGGATCCGCGCTGGTACCAGATCGAGCCGCTCCGCTGCTCCGCCAAGAAGAAGGTCTTCCGTATGGGGCGCCAGATCGGCAAGACCGAGATTCTGGCTATCCTCGCTCTCTTCGATCTCGCTACCAAACCCAACAGCTGGGTCGTGATCCTCTGTCCCTACCAGGACCAGGTCGACCTCATCTTCAAGCGGCTCCGTGCGTTCATCCAGCGGAGCGACACCTTGTCCCATGCTGACTTCAAGGTCCGGGACAAGATGAACCCGCACGAGATCGAGTTCTACCACCCGGACGGCAACTCCTGGGTACTCGGCATGACAGCTGGTGTCCGGACTGGTCAGCAAGGCAACAAGTTCCGTGGCCAGACCCCAACGCTGCTGATCATCGACGAAGCCGACATGCTCGACGACCCTACTCTCGAGTCTGTTCTGGCTTCCCTCACTGGTGCCGGGCCGATTGCACGCATGGTCGTCAGCTCGACACCTACCGGCCGCCGCGGTATGTTCTGGAAGTACTGCACCAACAAGCGGCTCGACTTCAAGGAGTTCCATTACACCTCCATGGTCTCGCCGTACTGGACGCCCGAGCTCGAGCTGTTCTACCGTGAGACTTACTCCGAGAACGGGTTCGCCCACGAGTTCCTTGCCGAGTTCGGCGAGATGGAGGTGGGCGTCTTCCAACACAAGTACATCGAGGCCAGCTTGCGGGATTACTCTCTGCGTGGTGCTCAGCCCAGGCAAGGAGAGATGTACTCTATGGGCGTAGACTGGAACCGGAAGGGTATCGGTGTACACATCATCATTACCGGGTTTGACTTCACTACCAGTACCTTCCGTGTAGCCTGCAAGAGGGTCGTCGATGCTAACGAGTTCACCCAGCACCGGGCCATCCAGGAGATCGTGAAGCTGAACGAGATCTGGGGTCCGGAGTACATATATGTGGACGAGGGGGATGGGACAACACAGGTGGAAGCTCTCCAGCTGTGGGGCATGCAGCACCCGAACACGCGCCTCCATCGCAAGGTCAAGGGCGTGGACTTCGGTTCGAAGACCCTCATCCGCGACCCGATGACCAAACAGTTCGTGAAGAAGGCCACCAAGCCTCTTGTGGTGGATCTTTGCGTCCGCCAGGTCGAGCGCAAGAACTGCATTCTCCCCAAGGGCGAAGACACTCAGAACGGCTTGGTTGGCCAAATGCGCGACTTCTCGATCGTTCGCTACGGACGCGAGGGTCAGCCGGTCTACGCCGACGACAAGGAGCACACGCTCATCGCATGGATGCTCAGTGTCTATGCCGTGGTGATCGAGCTGACAGACATCGCCAAGGTCAGGGGATCGAGCAAGATTGCGTTCACTGGTCCGCTGGGGGAAGGTCAGTCGGACCTCATCGCAGCCCACAAGATCCGTGAGTTCAGGGAACGCAAGAAGAAGCTGGCGCCCGTACCACGCACCTTCGACACGGGCTATACCAGAGCCAAAGTCCAGCAGGAGACCATGAGTGACTTCATCGGGCTCCATGCTGATAGTATGATGCGTGGATTCAGGCGTCGGGCTGGTCACTTGAAGAGCTCGAGATTCGGACATCTCGGCAGACCAACCTGGGACAAGTCTCGAACGAGTGGGTTCGGAGTACCAGAGGACTATGACTGACGATGGCGGTCGGCTGGGATTCCAGCCAGACATCAAGTACTTCCGAGAGAGATCTCTTCAGGATACCTCTGGTTCTCCAGAGGCCCAGGAGAAGGCGGACCAGAATATCACGCCTTCGATGGTGGTCCGTCTGAACAAGCGCATCAAAGGCGTGATCGGGAAGATCAACAAGCTCCAGGATGAGATCAAACGCACAGCCAAGGACTACATCCCAGTTAACGAACGTGCCTACGAAGTGAAGCATGCTCTCCAGACCTTGTTCCCGGAAGAGCCAGATAACATCATCCAGCTCTACCAGTACATCGAGGCACTGGAGTGGACCTACCGTCGCACCGGTATGGACATGGACCAGCTGATCATCTCGATCACTGGCAACACCGAAGTGGATGCCCGCATCATCGAGGAGATGTCGTGGGAGAGCTCCGACTACGTCCCGCCGGAAGAGCTTGCGATCATCGCCGGACAGTTCCTGCTGTGCAAGATGGCCAACCGGGTTATGAAGCCCTACAACTCCAAGGACGCAGCTGATGTTGCAGCTCCGAAGCTCTATCCGGGTACGGAGCGCGCACCATCCACAGCTCAGATCCTGATCGGTATCGCAGCTCTGCTGCTCCAGATCGCGGAGAACCGTAAGGCTGTCGAAGGGGCCATCAAGAAGACGCTCGATGACTTCGGTATCCTCGGGAACGATGCTGGTGAGATCGTGGCGCAAGCTGAAGCGATCGGCAAGGACCCGAGTGTCGAGGAGTGGCAGAAGGGTCAACGCCCATATTACTGGGACGTCATCGTTCGCTACGTCCAGGACTTCCTCGACAACACGCAGGAGACCGACTACGAGGGTTGGCAGATCTACGAGGCCATGGAGGGCCATAAGGACACTCTGGTTGCTTCAGAGAAGGAGTTCGACGACTACGGCCGTACCGAAGAGGAGGTTGAGCAGTCCCTATGGGATCTGAGCCTGGACATGTACCGTATGATGCTCTTCCAGACGGTCGACACCAACGAGCAGGTTGATGCAGCTGCAACAATCCTCTCCTCGCGTGGTCTCCAGTACCGTCTGTGCTGCCTGGCCCTGTTCTTCGGTGCGTTCGATACGAAGGGCCTGAAGCTGTTCAGGTTCGCCCTGTCGATACATGCGAGCGGGCTCAGCATAGACCTCGGAGGTGCGCTGGCAGCCTCGCGCAACCGGGTCAATTCCTTCCTTGCCGAGAGAGTTCTCGAGCCCATCCTCCACAGGATTGACAAGTTCTTCAACCACTACACGAAGGACTTGCTCAAGGCGGTTGACAGGGACCAGTGGGAAGATAAGGAGCTCTACGATATCATGATGGCCTGTACCCCTGTCGACCAGGCCATCGAGTATTGCCTAAGAGGCCTCGAGAGGCTCAAGGCGATGCTCCTTGTTCAGCTCCAGAAGGTGTGGCGTCGCGTCGAGCTGAAGAGCATCAAGGGCAACTGGACCTGGAGGATCATGGCGGACTCGAAGCGCGCCCGCCAGATTCTTGCCGTAGTAGACGCCATCATAGCAGCTATAGAGCGGGGTAACCTCTGTGCTCGTGAGGGTGAGAACGTACCCACGGTAGAGGAGGTCGAGGAGTTCGTAAACCGATTCAGCGTCGACTTGCCGGTACCGATCGAAGTCGAGACAGAGGGGGACCCATTCGAGGTGTTTACCATCAAGCCGATAGTCGCGGTGTCTGGGTTCAAGTTCCCGGAAGCCGACGAGCTGGAAGCTTCCGCCTCGATTGATAGTACCGGGTTGAAGCGGTTCCGTGTGGAGGACTGCTTGCGACAGAACGCAGACCCTCAAGAAGTCCTAAAGTCGCTTGGACTAAGCGTCCAGCTTAATAGGGATCTGAGAGATGCCAGAATCATCGAACGCTCCAGGACTGATTCGTAGAGCCCTGCGGCGCCTTGCTGGGCCGCCGCCGCGGCCTGCCCCTGAACGCTCGCATCCGCCCGTCGTAGTGCACGACGTGCAGGTGGGTGCGCCGCCAGGTGTAACTACCAAGGGGGCCCGTCTGCCCAAGACGCGGCAGCGGCCCACCATCCTTACCTACGAGCACAAGCAGTTCAGGGCCGGGTTCGTAGAGCCAGAGTACGATCTCGCCGAGGTCTACAAGGCCATGGACACCGAGTCCTACTTGCGCTTGTCATTCGACAAGCATGAGGAGCTCATTCTCAAAGGTCAGTGGAGCCTCCAAGGGCAGAACGAGCAGACCGTATCCTACGTGCTGCGTCGTCTGACAGAGATCAGCTGGAGCCAGGACGAGCCGATCGAGCGCATCATCGAGGCTGGTATCGAGGACCTCGTAGAGTCCCATAACGTCTTCTATGTGTTGGCCAGACGCGAGGCGGGCAATACCTACCTTAGCCGGTTCGGCAGAAACCTGTTCCCGATCACTGGCATCTTCTCACCCAACGCGGCCAGCATGCGCCCATTCATCACGAGCAGCTGGCGGACGAACCTCAAACGCATCAAAGAGTGGTGGCAGATCACCGGCGGGCGGATCATCAAGAAGTTCAAGCCGCGTGACGTCGTTCACATGGCCTTCCGCAAGAAGAAGGGCCACATCTTCGGTACGCCCTACTCTGTCCCTGTGCTGGACGACATCCTCGCGATGCGTCGGATTGAGGAGCTCGTGGAGATCCTCGTCGGCAAGCACGCGTTCCCCTTCTTCCACTACCGTGTTGGGACCGAGACGGATCCGGCACGGGAGTTCGACGACGGTCACAGCGAGGTCGACGACGTTCGAGCTGAGATCGCCAATATGCCCTTCGAGGGGGGACTGGTCACGCCCTACCGACACGAGATCGTCGTGCTGGGGACCAAGAACAAGGCGGTCAACGCCGAGCCCTACCTCAAGTACTACGAGGCTCGTGTCATGTCTGGGCTGAACCTGTCTGGAATCGACCTCGGCCGAGGTGAGACTGCCAACAGGGCCACGGCCCAAACCATGTCCAAGGGCCTCTCGGATCGCTGCACGCGATTCCAGTCCTTCTTCTGCTCCTGGTTCACGTTCAAGATCTTGGACGAGTTCATCTACGAGATGGGGCTCATCCCGACTCCGGAGAACCGGGTCTACCTGGTGTTCCCGACGATCGACAAGGAAGAGCAGCGAGCCCATGAGAACCACGTCCTCGCGCTGTACCAAGGAAGCCTCATCACGGAGACCGAAGCTCGGACCAAGATCGGGATGGATCCCATCAAGGCAGCCCAGCGCAAGGATCTCCACTTCAATCGCGTCGCCAAACCACTGGCCATCATCCAAGCCGTGGACGAACCCGGCACGCCGGAGTCCAAGGCGGCTTCCAGAGCTTCGATGGGCAGCACGAAGTCGACCGCGAATCGTGAGCAGCCAGAGAACCAGAGCAAGAAGCTCACGTCCAAACCGGCCGTGGCCGCCAACGATGCCCTGCCGTTTGCCGAGTCTCTCTGGATCGAGATGCGGCACGATCTCATCACCCAGCTGGACGGCGCAGATGTATTCTGCAACGAGCTGAAGGACGTGATGAGCATCTGGTCCGAGAAGTGGCTGTTGGATGGCGTGGATCGTTACCTGGGAGATTCCGGCAAGGATCTCTACCTCGGCGCCAACGTGAAGCAGGGATTCCTCGAAGATATTCTCGGCCCGAAGGTGGACCAGCTCGGAGCTCGGATCCGCCAAGCTGTCGATGTCGGCCAGACCGAATTCGACCGGGCCTCGCTCGTAGACACGACCTGGCCGCTGGTACAGCAGCTGGTCGAGCAGCTCGCAGTCTTGTCAGAGAGCTACGGGTATGCGAGGATAGCTCAGGTGGACAAGCGCAAGCACGTACGCTGGGAGCTGGCAGATGATGCCTGCTCAGAGTGCCAGGATCGAGCTGCGATGCGAATCCACAAGTTCAGCTGGGAGGATATGCAGTACCACGAGGGCTGCACCCTGAGAATGATTGTTGACGAGTAGCAAGAATTCTCTTGACATCCTTACCCAGCTGGACTTAGAACTTAGGATCAAGGAGGCGGTCTTATGGCAGCAACCATAAACCCGACCAACCCTGGTGTCGTGTACGACCCCAGGACCAAGGCAGCTCAGGGTTACCTGGCAGCTGTCCAGGCGGACCTGCAAGCGCAGACCAAGGACTTCGGCCTGAACATTCCGGGCAACCGCGAGATCTACGAGAGCAAGTACAAGCCGCTGCCCGGGAACCTGTTCACGCCGGAAGGTCAAGCCAACCCCGAGCTGAACGGATTCCAAGGGATGGCCCGGAACGTCGGCCCCTACAGGGGCCTCTCCGGAGTCATCGGTGTTCTTGGAGGCGTAAGGAGAATCGGATGATCAGGTTGCAGGACATCATGGCGGTCGCTCCACCCAAGCTGGTGGCTGTGCGGCCGACGGGCGCTCCGGAACGCAGCTTCCGGCTCGGCCCCCTGATGGACAAGGTCAACCGTCGTTCGAGCAATTCGGCGCTTCTGACCACATTCGCCGCCACGCACAGTGGTACGATCGTCAACTACCGTGTTTACCCTGGCCCGCAGATGAAGGCCAGCCAGCCATTCTGGCTCAAGCCTTACGCCAAGCCCATCCTCAGCAATCACCCCAAGCGCTTCGCGCAGCCCGGAGACCCACAGCCCGATGTTCTCGGCCGCATCCGCAATGCCGAGTACGTTCAGCTGGTCTCCGACGAACAATGGAGGAATGATTGGAGGAAGCCCGGTGTTCGCGACCAGGGGTCCGGCTTCAGCAAAGTGCAGGCCGGGATCACAACACCACAGGCGATCGAAGACATCCTGACAGAGAGGTTCCTCACGGTGTCCGTCGGGATGGACACCAACCACCTGTTCTGTTCAGCGTGTGGAAGCGACTGGGCCAAGAAGGGTGGCCGCTGCGAGCACATGCCCGGCCAGCGTTACGAGCTGAGCGATGGTCCGGCCAGCGATGCGTACGCCATGTACTTCATCACTGGCCTGAATCTCTACGATCACCTCGCCCGGGTCAACACGCCTGCCCAGCCCTATTCCACAGTACTCGGTCATCAATTCATGGACTCTCAACTGTTCGAGAGCGAGGAGTATCTGAACGGGAGCATTATGTCGCTGCTTCTAATCGACAGCCGCGATGGCCCCATGGAGCTTCTTCTCGACAGCAGTTCAGCACAAGACCCAACCAGCTCCTGGAAGGAGTCTGAGTGGGCCGAGGCGTTTGTTCTCGATGCTCTTGCTTCTCGCGGGCGTATCGCAGACGAGCTCCTTGACGAAGCGCTTCCCAAGATCGAAACCTTCCGCGCCTCCGAGCGGAAGCTCGACTTCGGGCAGCCGAGATTCGCCGTCGGACCAAGAGGAGTTATTCCCATCTGCGATTCAAGAACCGCGGAAGCGGCGCTCGGTCTCGTGAGGAGGGGCTTCGTCAAGGGGGCCGACATACGTTCGCTGGAGTCCCGTATCTCGGAGTGCGCGGACTCTCTTGTCCCTATTCATGTAGGAGACTCGACCATGCCACAGGATCCGTCCAAGGAATGGGCGGAGATCGTGAAGATGGCGGACGGTCTGGACATCAAGGACGGTCAGGAATGTGACTGGTCGGACTTCGACGGAGATCTCTTCGATCTCGCGACCCAGGAAGGCGTCGACGAGCTGCGTGGCGTTCAGGCGGGGATCATTCCCCTCTCGGATGCCGTACTGTCGAGCAAGTCTCGCAAGCAGCTCCCGGACACCGCCTTCTGCGGGCCGAACAGGTCCTTCCCGGTGCACGATGCCGCCCATGTCCGGAACGCCCTGGCGAGACTTCCCCAGGCAAAGAACTTCACTTCGGAACAGAAGTCCAGGATCCTGTCTTGCGTCAGGGCCCGGGCCAAGAAGTTCGGAGTGAAGGTCAGCGCCGATCAGCTGGAGTACAACAACCTGGTGGAACTTCTGGACAAGAAGGATCCCGACCTCGACGCGAAGCCGCCTGAGGGGGAGACGGACGACCAGAAGCTTCGCCGGCTGGAAGATCAGCTGGGGTCTGCCAAGGCCAAGATCAAGGATCAGGACGCCACCATCAGCCGGCTCATGGACGAGCAGAAGAACCTCAACGGCGAGCTGAAGAAGCTCTACGCCAAGAGGGTCTTCGTGCTCCGATCGGAGCTGGAGAAGGCCGACGTCAAGGTCCTGGATGCGGAGGAGAAGCGCCAGGAATACCTGGCCAAGCTGAGCCTCCGTACCGTCTCGTCGCTCCGCGACTCCATCCAAGACCTCGAAGCCGAACTCGCACCGTCCAAGCCCGGCGCAGCCGATCCCAGGACCGGCCAGCAGGTAGACGATCCCACCGCGGATCTCGCCGACGCCGACAAGGGCGGCAAGCTCCCGGAGAGCAGCGACAACGGCAAGACCGACGACAGCAAGCCGGAGGATCGCTTCGCGCAGATGCTGTCCCGTGGCTCCAAGTAGAGCTACGACCTGCTCGTTGGCTTGGAGCTAACGGGTATCACATCCGAAACCATTCAGGAGGACAAGAAGGATGGCCATCGAGAAGCGCATCAAGGACGCGCGTGGGTACGAGCGTACCGGGTTCGCCCGGTTCCACGAGCTCTCCCAGGGCGTCCGTCCGACGCTGGCCGACGCAGCCAAGCCCGCGAGCTGGCTTCCGGTCAAGCTGAAGGACGAGTACTTCAACGAATGGTGGGTCATCCTCGCTGGCACGATCGTCTCCATCGAGAGAACGATCGGATCGGTCAACCGGATCGTCCCGGCCATCGGTGCGGCGGCGCAGAACATCACCTACACCGCCAACGACATCAACTACGCGGTCGATGTCGACACCGTGGTCGCCGGCGACCCCACGCTGGTGGCAGCAGCAGGCACCGCCGTGAAGCAGCTGCCGGCCAACAAGCCGATCGGGTGGGCATGGCACCACTACTACTCGGCCAGCATCGAGGAGCGGCTCATCAACTACGAGATCCAGCCGTTCGTCAGCATCCTCTGCGACTACGAGATCGAGATCCCACTCCTCGCCGGTCAGAACGGCGTCGACCAGTCCTTCGTGGCCGGCGACCTCGTGAAGCCGGACGTCAGCGGCGCCGAATACGGCGTCCCGGGCAAGTGGGTGAACGGTGTCGACAGCGCAGAGCTGATCTGCGGGCGCATTCTCTTCCGCGACACGATCCCCACCGGGGTCAACTCGCGATCCAGGATCGACCTCCAGAAGCCCGTCAAGGGCCTCGGCCTGACCGGCGTGGAGAACCAGGGCGTGCCTCGTCACCTCGACGAGTACCTCTACGGTTCCACCACCCTGAAGGCCACGGAGTTCGCCAGGATCAACATCGCCCTGCTGTAGGGCCAGCTGGGGTTGTCGAGGTGTGTGACCTCGACCGGCAAACGAGTATTCAGGAGGAAGAACAGTGAGCAGCAACGCCATCGCAGAAGCGCTCGACCAGCAGATCAAGCAGCTGGTGGACGCACGACTGAAGGACCTCGGGGTCGACCCGAAGGTTCTGGGCGACGGCGGCACCCCCAGCGCGGACGAGCAGCTGGCCCTGACAGATCAGGTCTGGCGCAACAACGGGTGGCTCAACCCGGAGGAGCGTTACCGGTACAAGGAAGGTCACGATCGCGACTCGAAGCGCATCAGCTACGAGAAGCTCGTGACCGTCCTGGACCAGAACGCCGAGAAGCTGGCGAGCCAGGGTCTGGCCGACGCGATCGAGACGACCTCGGCCTCGCTTCTCATCCCTCGGGTGATCACCCGGATCGTGCGGGAAGCCGCTGAGCCCATCCTGGTCGGGACGTCGCTCATGCGCCGCATCAACTTCTCCGCCGGTGAGACAATCACCTTCCCGGCGGCAGGAGGCGGCATGTGGGCAGAAGACATCCCGCCCGGGGGCGAGTACCCGGAACAGAGCATGGAGTTCGCCGGTTACGTGACCGCGAAGATCGGCAAGTCCGGTCTCAAGGTCAGGATCACCGACGAGATGATCAGGTACTCCATGTTCGACGTGATGACCATGCACCTTCAGGCTGCAAGCCGGGCGCTGGCACGTCACAAAGAGAAGAAGATCTTCGACCTGATCAACAACGAAGGCCGCGTGGCCTTCGACAACAGCGGCGCGACGTCCCGGCACGGGTACACCAACGGCCGGAACATCAACGCCCTCTTCAACAAGACCATCACGCTCGACGACCTGTTCGTGATGTACGCCGACCTCCTCAACGCCGGCTTCATCCCGAACGTGCTGCTCATGAACCCCATGGGCTGGCTGATCTTCGCGCGCGACGGCACGATGCGGAACTTCGGGTTCGCCAACAACGGCAACCTGTGGCAGGCGCACCAGGGACAGCCCGGCCGCGGCCCCAGCTACTCCTCCGCCGGGGGAGTGAACATGGGCCCGTCCGTCGGCCAGGACCCGGACACGCTGAACCCGCAGGCGTCGACGTGGACCCCGGTTCCCAACATGTTCCCCGTTCCGCTCTCCATCGTGGTGAGCCCGTTCATCTACTTCAACGCCACGGACAAGATGACGGACATCATCATGGCGGATCGGAACGAGCTGGGCATCCTCGTCGTCGACGAGGACCCGGTGACGGAGTCGTGGGACGACCCCCGTCGGGACATCCGGAGCACCAAGATCCGCGAGCGCTACGCGTTGGCCCTGGACAACCAGGGCGAGGCCGTGTCCCAGGCCAAGAACGTGTACATCGCCAAGAACTACGACTACGAGGACAACATCGGCATCCGGTGGAACACCGGGTCCGGCGAACTCCCGTCCGGCTTCGCGCCGGGGATCCCCTAACGGGGAGTCGTGGCTCTGAATCAGCCATGAGCAAGACCCAGGGGCCCTTCGGGGCCCCTTGGGTCCTTGCTTTAGATCGACGAACTGCGGAGGTTCATGATGGATCTAAACAAGGTCCTGATCGAGATCGACGAGCAGCTCTCCGCCATGCTGCTTGAGAGCACCGAACTCGAGCTCCAGGCAAGCGTGCTCGAGCTGCTCCGAAGCGCGGCGAAGGACCCAGGGCGCTCTGCCAAGCTCCATGTGACGTACATCATGGAGAGAATGGTGGAGCTGTTGCAGGATCTGAAGGAGGACAACGCGCATGTCCGCCGCAACGAAGAAGGCCTCATGCGCTGGATCGACCAAGGCCTGATCTACGCGGCCTATCTCACGGACCCGGACTCCCAAGGTCGTTGGCTGGAATCGTTCGACCAGACGCTGATGCGCGCAAAGGTCCCCGACATGAAGGATCCAGAAGCGGTGAAGCAGCGCAGGCAGGAAGCTGCCGAACTTCAGCAGAAGTGGTCGGAGGCACTTGCTTCCCTGCCGAAGCAGCGTCAAGACCCTCGATCGCAAGCCCGCGAGCCACGGAAGCCCGGAGGTGACAACCTGATCATCCTCCCAAGATAGACGGAGGCGTCCGTTGCCCACGCCAATTGTTGTTAGCACAGATCCCATCACGGGGGCCACGGACGTGCCCATCGCGGACGCGATCCAGTTCAGCTTCAACACCCCGCTCCTTCCCTCCTCGGTTACCCAAGCCACCTTCGTTCTCTACAACGATGATAGCGGCGACATGATCCTTGGCCAGCTAACTCTCTCAGCTGACCAGCAGACCATTACCTTCATTCCAAACCGGACGCTCCTGGAGAACGTGCCCTACCTCGCAGCTGCCATCGGTGCATCGGACAACGCGGCTGGCGGGAACATCAAGGCCTCCGACGGTACCGACCTGCCAGACACATACCAGGTCAGCTTCCGTACGAGAGTAGAGCGCTATGTTCCTCTGTCCGAAGTGGCCGACAGGGACGATCTCATCGACGTCGGCCCGATCCGCGAGGACGATCCGGATGCCGAGGTAACGGGCTACCTCAGTATCGAATCCACTGATCCAGCCGGGTTCGCCACCAATCTCGATCGGACCTTGTCCGAGATCATCGTCTGCTTCGGTGAGGACGTACTCCCCACCGGGTCAGCCGATGCTCTCGAGCTGATCATCAACAACGTACTCGGCATCGAAGAGTACTACGGCGAGGGAGAACCCCGCCCTCCGGACCCGTCTGGACGGTTCCTACAGGACTGCCTGGCTACGGGCGACCCCAGACAGGCTCTCTTCACGGAAGAAGTCTCCGGGTCGGTGTCCTTCTCGGGCGAGTGTGTTCGATGGGACAAGGATCCGTCCAGCCCGGACTTCCACTACAACTCCGAGATCGTGGTCCGAGTACGTTCAGATTCCATCGCGAACGCCACAGGCCAGATGCTCGAGGAGGACGTCTACTTCACCTTCACGACGGAGTACTGGCCTCTCTACACAGGCGTCCAGTACATCCGCCTCAAGCTGGGACGAGCCATCTCGCATCTGTTCGACGACACGATCAACCGTCACATCCACGCGGCCTCGGTCGACGCCGTCCAGCAAGCAGCCTGCTGCTTCGATACGGAGCATCCATACCCAGCCGTGCGCCGGTACGTTCAGGCGATGACCATTCTCAGCATTCTCGACGAGCTCGGCTTGCTACCTGCCCTGCAATCTGGCAGGAAGCGGCTGGGTGACCTCGATATCCAGTACACTCCGCAAGACATGTCCAAGATCGTCGCGGCCTACAAACGTGCGGAAGCTGACAAGGAGAAGGCGCTCTTCGAGCTGCGGTATTACCGCAGGCAAAGCCGACCCATGGTCGTGGTCAAGGGCCAGGACTATGCCGGCGAGCGCCGAGACTACCGCATGCGGACCTGGCAAGGTCTGAGAGCGAGGTCGCAACCCTCTGCAAACACGGCAGAGCTGCGTAGATACAAGTCCCGACTGGCCCACGACCACCCGACCTACATGATCAGCTACATCGGCTGGGATGAGGATGGGAACACCTACGAAGGTACGACGTGGCCATGGTGGACGTAAGGAGGAGAGGATGACCGTCCAGATCAGTGACAGCGCCGGGGTAGGCAAGAAGAAGGCTCCGAAGCTGCCGGACAA
>Ga0180433_10001846_pt1 | contig 34471 bp, 31 predicted proteins | sample SS_ome_8_FD_132980 | JGI IMG/M metagenome (GOLD analysis project Ga0180433, IMG submission 132980) | Hypersaline lake sediment archaeal communities from the Salton Sea, California, USA - SS_1_D_1 metaG | ecosystem: Environmental > Aquatic > Non-marine Saline and Alkaline > Hypersaline >...
GGCACGCCGATCATGCTCGCACCGTAGTTGTTGAACGCCGACAGTCCGCCGATATACGTCGGCCGGCCGACGATGACCGGGGAGTCGATATCGATGAAGCACTTCCCCACGAGATCGAGCGCCTGCTGCGACGCCACCGTCACGACGATGTTGTCCGGCGTGAGCTTCACGCCGTTCTCACGCTCGTGGTACGCGATAAGTTCGTCCTTGAGCTTCGGGTCGCCCTCCGTCGGACTGTACTGCAGCGCCGTCTTTCCCTCACGCTTGAGCACCACATCGACGATCTCACTGACCTCGGCGATCGGGAACGCATTCGGGTCCGGCAGTCCGCCTGCGAACGAGATGATCTCCGGCCTGCGCGTGAGCTTGAGGAGTTCACGGATCACGGACTTCTTCATCCGCTTCGCGTTCGTCGAAAACAGTCCTTCGAGATCGTTGACCATTTCGCCTCCCTGGGAGCATCGTGTGGTATCGTATCGGTGGACCATCAGCCACCGCCTAAGGGCCAACATCAGAGCGTATAGCTGAACAGGACGGGTGTCAAGCGTACGTTGTAGGGGGATTCCGGGGCCGATCTCCTCGAATTAAGGTGCTTCATTTGACTTGACCGCATTCCCCTATCATGCTAGGTTTTCGTGAAGGTACTTTCGAGTTCCCCCGAGACTCGATATCGCAACTGAAGAACGTGCGTTCAGATTCAGACCCTCAAGCCACCGTACTTCCGCACACGAGGGCACCTGGCAACCCTCAACCGTTGGAAGGTCATATGCTGACAAAGAAGGAACTGGGACACCGGCTTCGAATGGCCCGTTTTGAGAAAGGCCTGACACTCAAGGATGTCGCGAAGCTGTCGGGGATGTCCGCCACGCACATCTCGGAGGTCGAGCGGGGCAAGACATCACCCACCATCGGCGCCCTGCAGCGCATCACCGGCGCCCTCGACGAGAACCCGGCGCACTTCGTCCGAGAGGAAAACCTGCCGCGGGTCCTCTTCACTCGCTCGGCCGATGTCCGGACAATCTACAACACGGACACGACGGGACGCCCCGGCGAGTTCCGCGTCCTCAGCAGTGGTCTGCCCGGGGGCATGTCACAGATCTTCGACCGCAGCTTCCCTCCGGGGTCCGTCGTCGACTGGCCGCCGAGGATCGGCGAGATGGTCGTCGTGTGCACGGGCGGGTCGTCGCGTGTGACGTTCGGGGATGAGACCTGTCTCGTCCGAGAGGGCGATACGATCCAGTTCCGCATGGACGACGGCTTCACCATGGAGACGATCGGGGACGAACCCGTGACCGGGTACGCCATCTTCGCGTCGCCGGGTCTGTATTCTACGTAGACCCGGTGTGACGGCGGCACACGCGGCGATCCCCTGCGGAGAAATTCTGTTCTTGTGAATCGACGGAGGAACACCTTCAGATGCTCAACAAGGAAGAGCTTGGACGCAGACTCAGAATGGCCCGCTTCGAGAAGGGGCTGACACTCAAGGAGGTGGCCGCGCGTTGCGGTATGTCGGCCACCCACATATCAGAGGTCGAGCGCGGTAAGACCTCCCCCACCATCGGCGCGCTCGAGCGCATCTCGGGGGCGCTCGGGGAGAATCCTGCGGATTTCGTGCGCGAGGAGTCGTTCCCACGCGTCCTGTTCACGCGCGCCTCCGAGGAGGTCGAGACCTTCCTGGAGGATGCCAGGGGTCGGGTGACCCACTACGACCTCCTCAGCCGGGGGCTTCCGGACGGGGTTCTTCAGATCTCGGAACATCGGCTGCCGCCCGGCACGAAGATGGCGGGAAATCCGCGCATCGCCGAGTCGGTCGTGATGTGTCTGTCAGGGATGGTCCGTATCACGGCCGCCGGCGAGGGCCATGTTCTGCGAGAGGGTGACACACTGCAGTTTCGTCTCGATGAGGGCTATGAGATGGAGGTGCTTGGCGACGAGGAGCACCACGCGATAGTAGCGCTTGCGGCTCCGGTACTCGTCTCGCTGTAGCCGCACAAAACGATATCGATACCGAAGACGATCGCCACCAGAGAGGCTGCGGGGCCGACTGGGGACACACGGGGGCAGCCGGTGTGTTGCCGGTCCCAGCGCTGCGGAGGAGTCACCGCAGAGGAGTATCACGATGCCAACGAAGGAAGAGGTAGGACGCAGAGTTCGGCTGGCACGCTTCCGTCGTGACCTGACGCTGAAGGAGGTCGCGGCGCGTTCAGGGATGTCGGCGACGCACATCTCCGAGATCGAGCGTGGCAAGACCTCCCCGACCATCGGTGCGCTCGAGAGGATCGCGGGGGCGCTCGAGGAGCGTTCGGCGCACTTCGTCGAGGAGCAGGTCCGCTCGCTCGCCGTTCTCACGACCAGAAAGGACCGAGCGAAAACCTTCTCGTGCGACGCGGACGACCGCGTCATCGAGGCCGAACTCCTGACGAAGAACGTGCCGTGGGGCATGAGCACCATCGTGCGACACGTCAGCGAGCCGGGCGACACGTGTCATCGTGAGGGTGCTCTCGGCGAGGTCGTCGCGCTCTGCCAGCGCGGCATGGTGCGGTTCACGGTTGCCGAGGACACGGTCGTTCTGCGGGAGGGCGATGCGGTCCAGTTCCCGATGGATGAGGGGTATCACGCTGAGAACATAGGTGATGAGCGCTCCGAGTGTCTGCTGATCGCCGCATTCGTCACAAGAAAGGGCTGGTAGGAACCCGCCCCAGCCCACGGGCCCGTCGAGCGTCCCCTTCTCTGCACGACCCCGCAGTCATCCCCCGGGCGTGCATGCAAGACGGGCCGGTCTCCGGCACGAACGGCAGTTCGATTCGCGACGATCCGCCGTTATCCCGTCCATATCTCACCACTAGCGATGCTCATCCATTGTAACACTGCCTATCTGGCACACTCTGTGCAATTCATATAGTCTGTACGTCCCCCCTATCTCTCGCAGCGACACGACGTCGCGGCCGGGGGACGCATCGCTGCGCTGAGCAGAGGAGGCGTCATTATGCTCTCCAAACACAGACTCGCAGGGAACCAGTCAGGGTCGACACTGGTGGCGATGATCCTCCTGTCCGTCCTCATCCTCATCGTTACGCTGGCCGTCTTCCAGTTCGGCTCGCAGGACGCATCTCTGGCGGCACGGAGGATCGACCGTTCGAAGGCTCTGTACATGGCGGAGTCCGGGCTGGCACGCGCCCACACGTGGCTTGAGGCTCAGGACGATCCTCCCCCCGGCATCCTGGCCATCGAACCGTTCGGAGCCTCTCCGGAGACGCTCGACTACGGGTCGTACTCCGTCACGATCACGCCGGATGTCGGCAACGCGGCGAGCTCCAGGAAACACTACACCATTCGCTCCGTCGGGACGTTCGGCAACCGGACACGGACGCTCGAGCGTGACGTCATGACGCAGTCGTACGCTCAGTTCATCTACTTCACTGAGATCGAGAGACCACCAAACACGTACACCCCGGTCTGGTTCTGCTCCGCCGACAACATCGACGGTGATCTCCACACCAACGGGCAGATCCACATCTTCGGCAACCCCACGTACGGCGGACACGTCACTAGTGCCCACGGCGGACCCGACGATCCGGACCTCGGCAACAACCCGTCGTTCATGTACTACAACGGAAGCTACTACGGTCACATCGAGTCGTCGGCGCCGAGCAACCCGCCTCACGACGAGCCGGTCTTCATGGACGGGTATGAGCTCGGCGCCTCTGAGATCGAGCTCCCCTCGTACATCGACGACCTGGTGACGCTCGCCACTGACGATGGACTTCTTCTCACGGGAGACTACGACATCGAGATCGGTCGAGACGCCGGCAGCGGTCCGATGTACGGGACGCTGAGCTACCGGCCGGTCAGCGGCGGTAGCTGGATCGACGTCGACATCTCCACCTTCAACGGCGTGATGTACGTTGACGGCTCCGTGGAGGTCGAGGGAGTGCTCGACGGGAGCCTGACGATCGCCAGCTCCGGAACGATCTCCATCATGGACGACCTGACCTACGCGGCGAGCGATGCCGACGGGCCGCTGGACGGCTGTGACGACGTCCTCGGTCTCGTCTCGGAGTCCAACATCGTCGTCGAGGACAACTGGGCGAACCAGAGCGACTGCACCATCCACGCGCACGTCATGGCGCTCGGGACCTCCTTCGAGGTTGAGAACTACCGCTACGGCAGTCCGCGCGGAACGCTGACGGTTCACGGCGGCATCGTTCAGCGCTACCGCGGTTGCGTCGGCAGCGGCCGTCTGAATGGCGACACGATCACGATCTACACCGGCTACGCGAAGAGCTATCACTATGACTCGCGCTTCGACTCCGTGCAGCCGCCCGGCTATCTGTTGACCGGGAAGTACTACAAGCTCTCATGGCGGGAGGTGCCCTGTGCGTAGCGGAATCCACGCGGCGTCGGGCAACGGCGGGTTCACACTTCCCGAGGTCCTCCTCGCAGCTCTGTTGGCGATCGGCGCCCTCGCGGCCGGATTCGCGGCCTACGGCGGGACGCTGAGGTCGTTTGATGGAACGGCATCGCTCGCTGATCTGCAGCGCGAGGCCTCGACGGCGGTCGAGATCATCGCCCGCGACGTGCGGTCCGGCTCGTCCGTGACCGTCGGCGCCGGGGGTGACTCCCTGAACGTCTACTACTACACGGGCTCGTTCGACAGTCTGGCAGCCATGTACCACCTGGACGGACAGAACCGCGTCCTTAATATCGATGGGACGCCGCTTGCCGAACAGGTGAGTTCGCTCGACTTCTCGACCGCGGACGGTCGAGTCGTCAATATCGATGTGTTGGTCGAGGACACGCGCCGGGCAGGAGCCGGTGACGACATTCACGTCCTCATGTCCTCCACGGTCGCCTGCAGGAACTAGCAGGCTCGATGGAGCGGAGTATCAGGAAGGGGCGAGCAATGAGACGCAGACGGAGCATCATGCGCCTGTTCAGGAGGCCGCTCAAATCGGCGTCAGGCGCCGCCCTGATCGAGATCCTCATGTCGACCGTCATCCTCGGGATCGTGATCGTTCCGATCTTCGACACGCTGGTCGCAGGCAGGATGCTGACGGCGCGGCGCGGAGAGCGGCGGATGGCACACCATCTCGTCGCGCGCAAGACCGAGCAGCTTCTCAACGCGGGCTACGGATCGATGGACGCGGGGTCCGACGTCACGAGCACCGACATGAGCGCGGGATCACACCCGACGAATCCGAGCATCGTCGTGAACACACGCGGTGATACGAGCGCGCTCAACGACGTCGTCGGGAACCTCACGTGGGACGTCCAGCCCCTCACGTGGTCGAGTCCGGGTGACTCAGTCCACGCGAAGCAGGTCGAGGTCAAGCTGGTGTGGCCCGCGCAGACACCGCGGGACAGCGTATCGATCACGACGCTGATCGGCGCGTAGCGCCTGCCGTTGCCGGATGCGCAGACGCATCTGCGAGCACCGACCAGGGCTGCGTCGATGCAGGCAGACACAGGGCGCCCGACGATCGAGGGCACCCAGCGACAGATGAGCCCCGGCGCAACCGCGTCGGGGCTTCGTCTATCACCTGATGGTCTACCCGCTGCGGTCTGCCAGCTGATGGTCTGTCCGCACGGCGATCGCGGCAGGAAACGACCGCGCCACCTGCCGGCGCGGACCATCGTCCAGACTCCGAGATCAGAAGATCATGCTCCGAGAGTCGAATACCAGGTGAGAATGGTGTCGCCCCAGACGACTGCGAGGAATGCCCCCGCCGCGATGAAGGGGCCGAACGGAAGGCTCCTGTCCCAGTCTCTCCCCTTGATGATCAGCGTCGCGACTCCGACCACGGCACCGGAGAAGAACGCAGCGAACAGGAGGACGAGCACCGCCTGCCATCCCATGAACGCTCCGAGCATGGCGGCCAGCTTGATGTCCCCGCCGCCCATGCTCTCCTTCCCGAACACCGCATCTCCAAGAATGGCGATCAGGTAGAGGGCGCCTCCCCCGGCCACCGCTCCGATGAGCGAGCCGGCGATCGTGGTGACGCCCATCAACGGCGCCAGAACGAGTCCGACCACGATGCCCGGGAGCGTAACACGGTCGGGGATGATCCTCAGGTCCAGGTCGATGAACGACAGAACGATGAGAACACAGGAGAGCGGCCAGAACAGAGCGAGCTCCCGACCGAAGCCGTACCGCGCGAACAGAAGCACGGGGGCGACCCCGGCCAGGAACTCGACGACGGGATACCTTTCGGGGATATGGACGCCGCAATGCGAGCACCGGCCCCGGAGGAGCAGGTAGCTCAGGATCGGTATGTTCTCCCACGGCCTGATCCTCTCCCCGCACCGGGGACAGGATGACGGCGGGCTGACTACCGACTGCCCTCGGGGCAGCCGGTAGATCAGCACGTTGAGAAAGCTGCCGAAGACGGCGCCTATCACGAAGAGTCCCGCGTGGATCACGTTACTTGTTCTCCCACCGCAGGTCGATCTCGCTCTCGGTGCGCTCGCTGTAGCGCTCGAGCGCCTCACCGGTGAGGATCCGAGGCGTCAGGAACAGGACGATCTCGGTGTCCGCTTCGGTGCTGATGCTCTTGCGGAACAGCTGGCCCAGGAGCGGGATGTCGCCGAGGATCGGCACCTTGAAGTCCGTATCGATGATGTCCTTCCGGAGCAGACCGCCGATCACGATGGTCTGACCGTCACCGGCCATCACGGTCGTATGCGCCGTCCGGTGCTTCGTGTCGACTGCATCGTCCGGGAAGTAGTTCGAACGCTGCGCCGAGCTGACCATCGGCTCGATCTCCATGGTCACGACGTTCTCGTTGTTGATGTGCGGCGTGACCTTGAGACTGACGCCGACCTGCCCGAAGATGGGCTCCACCGTGGACTCGTTGCTGCCCTCGCGGTAGGTCGTCTTCTTGGCAAGCGCCATGTTGCGCACGATCTCGATCGTCGCTTCCCGATTGTCGACCGTCAGGATCTGTGGCTGTGCCAGGACGTCCGCCCTCCCCTCCTTCTGCAGAGCGGAAATCGAAGCCATCAGGTCCTTGACGTCGCTGAAGGACTCGAACTTCCCGAACGTGAGTTCGAAGAGACCCTCGCTGTCGGGACCGTTGTTGAAATTGCTGATGTAGGAGACCGCGTCCTCGCCGCCCTCGTTGTCGAGCGGATTCATGGCACCCCACGAGATGCCGAGCTCATGCGACGAGTCATCCGAGAACTCCACGATCTTGGCCTCGATCAGGACCTGACCCGTCGGCGTGTCCAACTCGAGGATCAATGACCTGAGCGTGGGCATGTTCTCCGGGATGTCGGAGACGACGAGCGCGCTCGTCCGAGCGTCCACTACGATGCTGCCGAGATCGGTCAGAACGCCGGTGAGCGTCTCGTTGAGCTCGACGGCGTCCGCGTAGTTGGTGTTGAAGACCTCGGTCGTCGTTGCGACCGGCGGACCTTCAAGCGCCTCCATGATGACGTAGATGTTCGTGCCCTTCTGGCGCGTGTACCAGAGGCCGTTGGCCCGCAGGATGGCTGCGAGCGCGTCCTCAACGAGCACGTCCTCGAGGTACACGTTGATCTCCCGCCCCACCAGCTCGGAGCCGATGAGGAAGTTGATGCCGGACTTCTGCGTCATGACCTTCAGGACACTCCCAAGTGTGACGTTCTGGAGGTTCAGCGAGATCCGCTGGCTCCTGACGCCGGCGTCGCTGGTCTGCGACATCACCGGAAGCGTCATCGTAAACGCGAGCACCACGACGATGGCGGCTATGAGCCAGTGTCGCAGCAATCGGTTGCGGCTTGAGTTCATACAGCACTCCTCCTAGTCGACGGTGAGTTCAAACTGCTTCTCTCGGTACTCGAGTATGACCCTGTCGATCCTGATCTCGATGACGCGAGCTCCCTTGATACGGTCGCCGACATGAACATCCATACCGTCGATCATCGCGATCGCGGTCTCAGGGTCCCAGATGATCCCATAGAGCGTCATGTACGGCAGTGTCACCGGCGCTGGAGCCGCCGGCTTCTGCTCACGCTCTGTCGTGGTCTTCCTGCTCGTCAGGCGTACGAGCGGCTCGAACGGATCGCGGGCGTCATCACCCGTGTACATCTTCTGCATCCGAACCCGCGCGATCTTCGCGACACACGCGAGGTGCTGCGGATCGCGGTCGATGATGCTCCCGTCGGTGTCGCTCATCGCGGCGACGGCGGTGCTGTCTCCCGTCGGCATCATCCGGATGCCCACAACGACGAGAAGGACAAGAACCAGCCCGCCCAGCATCATCATCCGTTTCTTGTCGGTAGCTATCGCGTTCACCTGCTAGTCCTCCCACGAGACGGCGCCGATGACGATCTTCGCCTCCGGGTCGCCCGTTCCGTCCTCTCCGATCTCGAACGTCACGCGTCGGACGACGAGGAAACGCTGGCTGCTCTCCACAAGCCCGAGGAACTTCCCGATCTCGTGGTATGTGCCCCGGAGCGTGAGCTCGAGCGGGTATTCGATCATCCGCTTCGACGTCTCGATCTCCGGCAGGAGCCTCGGCTCCTCCGTCACCTTCGCGCCGGCGTCCTTCGCGAGCTGCTCGAGCGACGTGATGACGGTCATGCGCTGGTCGCCCTTCATCAGCCCGTCCCGGAACCCGGCCACCGCCGTGCTCGACTCCCTGACGACGAAGAAGTCCTCGATGATCGTCTTGCGGCCCTTGACCCCGTCGAGTCTTGCCCAGACGGGCTTGAGGACCAGGAAGTACGACAGGTTCGCGGCCGCGACGTATATGAGGATGGCAACAGCCGCTATCCGCCAGACGGTCCAGGGTCTCGGTCCGCCGCCGAGGCGAACGAGACGCGAAATCTGCGAGCCGCTCGCTGTCGTATCGACACATGCATTCGCGTCGGGCGGACCCGCATCGTTCGACTCTTCACCGTTCAACGATGCCGGGTCGTCTACGAGCTCCCCACGCGGCGTGGTCGGCTGGCTGTTGGCCTTGCCTGTTCCAAACGGCAGCTTCAAGTTCTACCCCCACTCGCACTGCGATCGGTCCCCATGCTCTCACCGATCACTGCGCCGTCCATCCCACTCCCTACCTGAAGGGACACGAGATCTCGAAGCCGGTCACGTCCTCGCCTCCGAGCCGCTTTCTTCCCGTCTCTGCGAACTTCGCCTCCGAGATGTAGCGTATGAGCTCGGGATCGTTCTCGAGCGCGATGGCGAACTCGCGGATGACCTCGTCTCCCCCGGTGTCACCAGATGCGAGCGCCATCCCCTCGATGAACAGCCCCTTCTTGGATCTCCCGCTCCGCGTCGCGGCGGCGGGTATCTTGAACTCGACTCTGGTCAGCCACGCGCCATCGGGAACCGCGTGGGCGACAGCCTCCCAGAGATACGTGAACTCCGTTCGGTCGTCTATCAGCTCGCCGATCTCCTTGAGATCCGGCCTGATCCGCCGAACGATGGTGTCGAGCTCATCGTGCGACGGCGAGGTGCCGGGGTAGAGCGCGGAGAGGTCCCCCTGCATCTTGTCGATCTCCTTGGCGTAGACATCGATCATCTTGAAGTTCGCCGCGGAGAAGAACACGACCGCCAGAATCGTCAGTGCGTAGATCAGGGCAGATGCCGAGATCACGGAGAACATGACGTTCTTGCGCTGGTCGGGAACGACTCGTTCTCGTATGAGGTTGATGTCGTACATCTCAGTGAGCTTCCTCTGTCATGGCCAGCGCCGATGCGAGTGCTACGAACGGGGCGAGGTCGTTGACCGTCGTGCGGTCGAACCGTCCCTCGTCCACGTACACGTCCTCAAGCGGGCTCCAGAGCGAGACCTCGAGCCCCGACGTCCGCGCCAGTTCGTCTCGGAGATGAGGCAGCCCAGACCCGCCGCCGCACAGGAAGACGTGGTCGATGATGCGACCGTTGTCACGGCTCTTGTAGTAGTCCAGCGATCGTGCGACCTCGCCGACGAGCCGTCGGTTCACGGCCTCCATGGCGCGCACGACGGTCGGATTGGAATCGGACTCGGTCACCTTCGCCTTCTCCGCCTCCGGGAAGCCGACGCCCAACGTCTCGCCGACCGCCCTGGTGTACGCATCACCCGCGACCTCGATGTCCCGCATGAAAGGGACCGTTCCCTTCGCAGCGATCCCGATGCTCGTGACTCTCGCCCCGACGTCCACGACAGCGACGGTGCCTGACACGCTCGGACGATTCACGAGCGCTTCGAGAAGCACCAGGGCGTCGACGCTCACTACGCGCGGCTCGAAGCCTGATCCCGACACCAGCTTCGTCTTCAGGTCGATCTCAGGCCTCGTGGCCGCGACGAGCAGCACCTCGGTACGTGTATCGTCCTTCGCCTTGTCCATGACCGTGTAGTCGACATACGAATCGGCGAGGTCGAACGCGATGACCTGGCTTCCCTCGTACCAGACGGCGCCCTTCACCTCGGCGGCGTCCATTTTCGGAAACCGGAAGCTGCGGACCGCGACGTGCGGACCCGCGACCGAGATCGCCACACGGCGTGTCTCCGGTGAACAGGCCTCGCGCACCGACGAGAGGGCGCGCGCGCTGGCATCCGGGTCGCCGGGCGACTCGATGATGGCAAGGGCGAGGTTCTCGAGCTGATATGCGCCGGAACATCCGGAGAGCTCCACGAGCTTCACGGATGCCGATCCGATGTCCAGCCCCACAAGCCTCTTGGTCTCGTTTGTGAACACTGCCGCCACTACCCCCTGCTCGGTCGTTCGAAGCCCGCCCTAGTTGTGGACGAGATCTCCGGTGTGGTCGATGGTCTTGAGCACTCCCGCGACATCACTTCCGTGGGCGGCTGTGCTCTGGTCGCCGTCGCACTTGATCCTGAACGTGTTGTCGGTCGGCGCCCCGTCGAAGGTGTAGCACTCCTCGCTGAAGTGCCGGCCCTCGAGATCGTTGGGCTTGAGGACCAGCACGCCGCCGGCCGTCACGAGCGCTCCGTCCACGAAGTTCCCGTTCGCGTAGCTGTGATGCTCGGCGTAGTACGTGCGCATCGCGTCCTTGATGAGCCCGAGCGCGGCGGATGCCTCGGTGCCCATCGAACGCTCCGGGACGACCTGGTACATCGGGATCGCGACCGCGGCCAGCACGCCGACGACCATGACGACGATCATGAGCTCGATGAGTGTGAATCCCTGTTCTCTGCGCCGCATGGAACCTCCTCGATCAGGACCGGGACCCCCACTCCGCCCGGGCACCACCGCCTGAAGTAACCTTCGGTGCTCAGCTCTCGCAATCAGCGTCTGACTCTTCTCCTCTCGTGTTCCGTCGCACGGCCGGGTGATTGGGGCCCCGCCGGGCGACGTCTGTCGATGCCGCCCAGCGGGACAATGCAGCGCTACGAGTTGGTGATGTTGCCGTCCTGATTGATCGACCGCACGATGGTCGCTACTTCGCCGGCCTGCGACGCCGTGCTGGCGGCGCCATCACACTCGATGTCGAACGCTACCGCAGTCGGAACCGCGTCGAACGTGTAGCACTCCGTGCTGAAGTACCGACCGAGAAGATCCGTGTCGGTCACGTCGAGCACGCCCGGATCCGTCACCTGGTCACCGGCAGCAACACCGGCGATCACGTACGTACCGTGCTCGGCGAAGTACACGCGCATGGCGCCGCGAATCGTACCGAGAGCCGCCACGGCCTCTGAGGCCTTGGCGCGCTCAGTCGCACCCTGGTACATCGGGATCGCAACGGCAGCCAGAATGCCGACGATGATGACCACGATCATCAGCTCGACGAGGGTGAAACCCCTCTGGTTTCTGCGCAGCATCTAAATCACCCCCTTCCCTGCTCTTTGGAGCCCTTGTCGACTCGACCCACTACTCATCCTTCCGTGCATCCTGCTACTGAATCCCTGTCGCCATCGAGAAGATGGGCAGATAGATGGCCAGGACCACTACCGCGACGACCCCGCCGAGCCCGACGATCAGCGCAGGCTCGATCATGGCCGTGAGACCATTGATCGCCGCGTCAACCTCGTCCGTGTAGAAGTCCGCGATCTTCTCGAGCATGTCGGGAAGATTTCCTGAACTCTCACCGGCCGAGACCATGCTCACGACCATCTTCGGAAAGACCGGCGACTCCGCCAGCTTCTCTGAGATGGTCGCGCCGTTGACAACTCCGATTCCGACTCCGTCAATCGCCTCCTGGACAACGGTGTTCCCCGCGGTCTCGCCCACGATCTCAAGCGCCGCGATGACCGTGACGCCGTTCGAGAGCAACGTACCGAGCGTTCGGCTGAACCTGGCGACGGCGGCCTTCCGGATCAGTTTTCCGAACAACGGGGTCTTGAGCATCAGTCCATCGATCCTTTTCTTCCCGCTCGGCGTCCGCCACCACTTCCAGAGGAAGTAGGACCCGCCGATGAGGACGAGAAGCTCTATGATGATGTTGTCGCCGAGGAACCTCGACGTCGCGATGAGGATCTGCGTCATCGGCGGAAGCGTCATGTCGAAGTCCGCGAAGATGTCCTCGAATCGAGGGATCAGGAAGAACATCACGGCGATGATGGCGCCCGCGAAGAACACCGCAATGAACGCCGGGTAGGTCGACGCCGAGATGATCTTCCGCGTCAGCGCATCACGGGCCTCGAGGTATCCCGCCAGCCGGCTGAGCACGGCCGGCAGAGCGCCGGACTCCTCGCCGGAACGCACCATCGAGATGAAGAGCGTCGAGAAGATGCGATCGTGCTTGCCCATCGCCTGTGAGAGCGTCGAGCCGGCCTCGATGTCGTGCGACACCTCGACCAGTACCCCTCCGAGCGTCGGGTTCTCCACCTGGTCGGAGATCCCGTCGAGACTCTCCAGCACCGGCAGTCCCGCATCGAGCATCGCGGCGAGCTGTCTGCAGAGGATGGCCAGGTCCTTGGTCTTGACCTTCTTGCCCCTCCGAGACGCCTTCGGCTTGGTCGCCGCCGAGGCGGGCGCTACCGATGTGACGACCAGCCCCTCCTTGCGGAGGATCGACACGAGTCCCATCTCCGTATCGGCCGCGCGGGTCGCCTTGACCGTGCGTCCATTCGCGTCCTTGGCTGTGTATATGAACAGAGGCATTCTCTCGTCCTTCTCAAAGTCGTTCGCGTCTATGCCCTTGCGCCGGCGGCCCCGCGGCAGTCACTCCGGCTGAGCTCGCGCATCATTCCCTTGACGTCGTTCGAGTTCATCAGCGCCATCTCCGATGTGATGTTGCCGCCGTGAACCAGCGACAGGAGCGACGCGTTGAGACTGTGCATGCCTTCCTTCGCGCCCGTCTCGATCGCGGAGCGAAGCTGCTGCAGGTTGTTCTCACGGATCAGATTCCGGACAGCCGGTGTGGCGACCATCATCTCGGTCGCCAGCTTGCGGCCGGTCCCGCTCGCATCGGGCAGAAGCTGCTGCACCAATACGCCCTCGAGACACAGCGAGAGCTGTGTTCTCACACCCGACTGCTCGTGCGACGGGAAGATATCCACGATTCGACTGATCGCCTGGGGCGCCTCACTCGTGTGAACCGTTGTAAGGACCAGATGGCCGGTCTCGGCCAGTGTCAGCGCCGTCCGGACCGTGTCGAGATCTCGGATCTCACCGATACTGATCACATCCGGGTCCTGCCTGAGCACCTGGCGGACCGCGTCGGCGAAGGAGACCGTGTCGCGGTCGAGCTCCCGCTGATTGACGATCGAGAGCTTGTGTTTGTGCAGGTACTCGATCGGATCCTCCACCGAGAGGATGTGGACGTTCTTCGTCGCGTTGATGTAGTCGATCATCGAAGCCAGCGTCGTCGACTTGCCCGACCCGGTCGGACCGCTGACGAGCACCAGGCCGTGCAGCTTCTCGCAGAACTCGCGCATCACCGCCGGAACGCCGAGCGCCTCCATCGAGGGCACGGTCCACGGGAGGTGCCGGATCGCCGACGCTACGCTCCCGCGCTGGTAGAAGACGTTGAGCCGGAACCGACCCAGATCCTCAATGCTGAATGAGGTGTCGAGCCCTTTCTCCGATTCGAAACGCTCCGTGCGTCGTTCATCGAGCATCGCGAATGAGAGGCGTCTCGTGGCCTCCGGCGTGAGCCGCTCGTGGTCGCCCGGAAGCAGGCGTCCATCCACCCGGAACGTGGGCGGTACACCGGACGTGAGGTGCAGGTCAGAGGCGCGCTTGTCGACCATTTCGCGAAGAAGATCGACGATCTCCTTGTCCATACCGTCTGGCATCTCTCGATTCCCCCTTGACATATTCGACTAGCTAGCCGCGACCGAGAGAACTTCATCGATGGTTGTCGCGCCCTGCAGCACCCGCTGCATTCCGTTGGCGATCAGAGGCTCCATGCCGTCTTCGAGCGCCTGGTCGCGCACCGCCCCGCCGACCTGGCCTGATAGAACGAGTTCGCGCACGCGCCGACTCATCGGGAACAGCTCGTACAGAGCCATCCGGCCCTTGTAGCCGATGTTCCCGCACTCGGAGCAGCCACGCCCTCTGTAGAACGTCGCATCCTCGACCTCGGGGAGCACCTCTCTGAATCGCTCCACAAGGTGCGGATCAGGCTCGTACGCTTCCTTGCAGTTCTCACAGATGCGCCGGACGAGCCGCTGGGCGATGATCAGGTTGAGCGAAGCGCAGATGAGATACGGCTCCGCTCCCATGTTGAGCATTCTGTCGACAGCCGACGTCGCGTCGTTCGTATGCAGAGTGCTGAACACGAGATGTCCGGTCTGCGCCGCCTTGATCGCGATCGAGACGGTCTCGAGGTCGCGAATCTCACCGACGAGGATGACGTCGGGGTCCTGCCGGAGGAACGACCGCAGCGCGGCTGCGAAGTCCAGACCGATGTCGGGGCGCGCGTGGACCTGATTGACGCCGGCGAGCTCGTACTCGACCGGGTCCTCGACCGTCATGATGTTCTTGTCCGGCGAGTTGATGTCCGAGAGCGCCGAGTAGAGTGTCGTCGTCTTGCCGCTGCCGGTCGGTCCGGTCAGAAGCACCATGCCGTGCGGCGCGTGGATGGCACGCTTGATGATGCCGAGCGACCTCTCGTCGAAACCGAGCTGTTCGATGTCCGTCTTGAGGTTCATCTTGTCGAGCAGTCGCATAACGACCTTCTCGCCGTAGATGGTCGGGATGATCGAGACGCGGATGTCGACCTCTCGCCCCATGATCCGCACGCGGCAGCTGCCGTCCTGCGGGAGCCTGCGCTCGGCGATGTTGAGGCCCGAGAGGATCTTGATCCTGGATGTGATCGCCCACTGCATCTTCTTCGGCGGCGGGAGGATCGCGCGGAGAACGCCGTCGACACGGAGCCGCACACAGATGTCTCGCTCACGCGGTTCGATGTGGATGTCGCTCGCCCCCTCCTGGATCGCCTGGAGCATGATGAGGTTCACCAGACGGATGACCGGGGCGTCGTTGGGCTCGATCGACAGCTGCTCGGCGTCGACCTCCGCGGCAGCGCTCGCCTCCACCTCGACATCGACGATGTTCTGTATCGACTTCTCGACGTCGATCTCGTCACCGTAGAACTTGTCGATGGCGGCGAGGATCATCGCGGGGTCGGCCTTCGCTGTGCGGACCGCACATCCCGTGTTGGCGGTGATGGTGTCCGTCGCGATGACGTCGAGCGGATCATCCATCGCGACGACGAGCGTGTCGCCGTCACGTCCCACGGCGATGAGACGAAACCTCCTCGCCATCTCCCGGGGGATGAGGCGCACGACGTGCGAGTCCACGTCGAGCGTGGAAATGTCCAGCACGGCCTCTGGTGAGGTATCCGCGTAGTCCATTGCGCCAGTCCGTCCCTGCAAGTGCCCTAGTTGGGGGGCATTCACGCCCCTCTCCTGCATAGTACAGAGCAAGCCGCATGCCAATCAGCAGTGACTGGGTATTACCTTCGTCAAGAGTGGATAAACGACTGTCTGGCGGGATGTTGCGCGATTACGGCGGGTACGGTCACTACGCATCCCTGGCGGGAGCGGTCGCCGGCCTCGCATCGTGCAAGGGGGCCGTCCCGAATGATGGTGCCGGCTCGGGATATCCGTTCGTGCATTCCCTTTTGCAGCTCAGGAACGCGCTGGCGATGACGGGATCGAACTGCGTGCCCGAGCAGTCCTCGAACACTTTGTAGGCTTCCGCCTCTGGAACCGCACCGCGGTACGGACGCTCCGAGGTCAGAGCATCGTAGCAGTCGGCTACGGCGAGGATGCGCGCTCCGAGCGGGATGTCGGCACCGGAGAGACCATCGGGGTAGCCCTTCCCGTCGAAGTGCTCGTGGTGATAGCGCACCATCTCGATGACATCGCCGAGTTCCTCGATGGGCTCGAGGATCCTCGCGGCGAACACGGGATGCTGCTTGACCAGTTCCCACTCCTCCGGATCGAGACGTCCCGGCTTGTTGAGAACGGTCTCCTGGATGCCGATCTTGCCGATGTCGTGCAGGAATCCGGCGATCCAGATGTTCTGGATCTCGTCCTCGGACAGCGACAGATAGCGGGCGATACGCACGGACTCCTCGGCGACGCGCGCCGAGTGACCCTGGGTGTAGCGGTCCTTGGCTTCCAGAGCCTGGGCCAGTGCCTTGATGCTCCCGATGAAGAGGTTTCGCATGTCATCGTTGGCCTGATTGAGCTGCTGTGTGCGCTCCTGGACCATCGACTCGAGATTGCGCTGGTACTCCCGGTTCTGCTTGACCAGAACCTTCTTCTCGACGGCTCTGTCCACCGTGAGGCTGAGAACGTCGAGGTTCAGGGGCTTCGAGAGGAAGTCGTACGCGCCGAGACGCATCGCCTCGAGCGCCACGGAGAGGTCCGGTGCGCCCGTCATCATGACGACCGCGACGTCGGCGTCGCTCATACGGATACGCCTGAGCATCTCCACGCCGTCGATACCCGGCATGTTGATGTCGGAGAGAATACCGTCGTAGTGGCCCTGAGCCACCATCGTCAGCGCCTCCTCGGCGCTTCCGGCCTTCTCGCACTCGTACCCGTCATCGCTCAGCTTGAACGCCACGAGATCCCTGATGCTGGGCTCATCGTCGACGACCAGTACTCTCCCGCGTTCGTCCTCCAAAGCTCCCTCCCCCTGTGGGAAATCGCCGGTCGGAACACCGACTGACCGCCCCCGGACGGGAACGGACCGCACCGACTCCTGGTCGGACGGAGCCCCGTCCGATACCGGCGTGCACAGCTTGCCACACTCGAACGAGCAAGTCCCGTTCCAACGCGAGGAGCGGGATCCGAGCGAAACGACCGTGTGGTGGGGCTGTACGTGATTGCGCGTGGCGATTCACACGGCAGGAGACGCGGAGTCTCCAATCGGGAACGGCAGAATGCGAAGCGGCGGACATCTCGTTGCGGAATGGGGAGACTGCCTGCTCAGAAACTGCACAGGCCGCGGTCGCGCGGGGGGGCTTCAGGGCTCAACCTAACGCCCGAGTTCGTCCATCTCGAACTGCTTCCACTCATGGCGCAGGCGGTCCCACTTAAAGAACTTGACGATGTCGACGGTCTCATCCTCGGAGTAGATGTACTCGACCTCGCTCTCGGAACCCTCGCGATGCGAGAAGCTCACCTTCTTCTCGAGCAGCAGCGGTTTCACGGTCCTCTCGAGCTTCATCCGACCGGAGTCACCGTCGAAGATCGCGGTCTCGAGCGTCATGCTGCGTTCTGGAAACTCCTCGATCATGTGATCGACGAACCCAAACAGCCTCTCGATCTTGTCGAGCAGCTCGTCCCACTTCTTCTGGTGCATCGGGCCTCCCGTCAGGCGTCGCGCGCCAACACACCCTTCCGCTGTCCGACGGCCACGAAGGCGGCCACCGCACGCTCGAGCATTTTCCGGTCGTGAGCCGCCGAGATCTGGACCCGGATTCGCGCCGTGCCTTTCGGCACGACGGGGTAGCTGAATCCTATCACGTAGATGCCCTCATCGAGAAGCTCCGTCGCGAACTCCTCCGCCAGACGAGCGTCATCATCGTACCTCCCGAACATCACGGGAACGATGGGATGCGAACCGGCGACTACGTCGAACCCGGCCTCGGTCATCTCCGCGCGGAAGAACGCCGTGTTCTCGCGCAACCGGTCGAGCAACCCGCTCGACCCCGAGAGCTCCTCGAGAGCTGCGATCGTCGCACCCAGCACCGCCGGCGCGACTGTGTTCGAGAAGAGGTAGGGCCTCGACCTCTGTCGGAGGTACTCAACGACCACAGCATCCCCAACCACACATCCGCCCGACGCCCCGCCCAGGGCCTTTCCGAAGGTGGTCGTGATCAGGTCGACGCGGCCCACGCAGCCGGTGTACTCGGGCGTCCCGCGCCCCGTTGCGCCAATGACACCCGTGGCATGGGAGTCGTCCACCATCAGAAGCGCGTCGTGCTCGGCAACCAGATCACAGATGTCGGGCAGTCTGGCGATCTCACCATCCATGCTGAAGACGCCGTCCGTGACGACGAGACGCCGACGCGCGCCTGCCGCGTCACGGAGCTTCCCGGCCAGGTCGTCCATGTCCGAGTGCGCGTAGATGTGGCGCGACGCCTTCGAGAGCCTGACACCATCGATGATGGAGGCGTGATTGAGCTGGTCGGCGATGATGGCGTCCTCGCCTCCGAGAAGCGTCTGGAAGACGCCGAGATTGGCATCGAAGCAGGATGAGAAGAGGATGGCATCGTCCATCCCGAGGAAGCGCGCGACCGCCCGCTCGGCCTCCTTGTGGATCTCCTGCGTGCCGCAGATGAACCGGACCGACGACAACCCGTACCCCCAGCGGTCGAGAGCCGACCGCGCCGCCTCGATGATGAGCGGGTCCGATGTGAGACCCAGGTAGTTGTTCGCGCAGAAGTTGAGAACCTAGCGCCCGTCGCTGGTACGAACGACGGGACCCTGTCGCGTCGTGATGGCCCGCTCGCTCTTGTAGAGACCCGCGTTGCGCATCGCGTCGATCTCGCGCTGAAGCTCACCTCGCAAGGCCGTGTTCATGTCCATCCCTCTCTCTCGTACCACCTGCCCCCGCGGCCGCATGTGGACGCCGAAGCTCACAGGCTGCAACCCTGATCTCCCATGCTACATGCCCAATGCCAATGCTGCCAGTCTACTCCTCCCGTCGCCCGGTTCCAACCCGGACTGAACGGTGTGTCAGGAATGCGATATCGCCTTTCCATCCCACTTCTGATACATTGGGTTGACCGCAGACGTGTGGACACACGCATCAGTGACCTCGACAGGAAGGGCGACGCGGTGAGCGGAACGACGATATCCAGGATTCTTGTAACAGGCTCCGAGGGACAGATAGGCTCCGAGCTGACGCTTGAGCTTCGAAGACGATACGGCGCTGAGAATGTCGTGGCGAGTGACATCCGGAACGACCCCAAGACGTCCGAGGGAGAGCTCGACGGACCGTATGAGATCCTGGACGTCTCCGACGCAGCCGCGTGGCGCGAGGTCTGCCGGAAGCACGACATCGACACGGTCGTGCATATGGCCGCCATCCTGTCGGCGACGGGCGAGAAGAACCCGATGCTGGCATGGCAGGTCAACATCGACGGTCTGATCAACGCGCTCGAGACAGCGCGAGAGCTCGAGCTGTCTCAGGTCCTCTGCCCCAGCTCGATCGCGGTCTTCGGTCCCGGATGTCCGCGAGAGAACACGCCTCAGGAGACGACGCTCAAGCCGACGACCATGTACGGTGTGACGAAGGTCTGCGGTGAGCTTCTGTGCGACTACTACGTCCACCGCTTCGGGGTCGACGCGCGTGGGCTCCGATACCCCGGCATCATCTCCTCCGAGACGCTCCCCGGCGGCGGGACGACCGACTACGCGGTCGACATCTACTACAAGGCGATCGAGGAGGGCTGCTACACGTGCTTCGTCCGCGAGGACACGCGTCTCCCGATGATGTACATGCCCGACTGCATCAAGGGAACGATCGGCCTTCTGGAGGCGGACTTCCACAGGCTCCAACATCACGGTGACTTCAATATCGGCTCGATGAGCTTCACGGTCGGCGAGCTCGCGGCGTCGATCCGCCGACACATCCCTGACTTCAAGGTGACCTACGCCCCGGACGGACGTCAGGCGATCGCCGACTCATGGCCGGCGTCCCTCGATGACTCGGCCGCGCGCGCCGAGTGGGGCTGGGAGCCGTCGTTCGACCTCGACTCGATGACGGCGGACATGCTCGAGAGGCTCGCGAAGCGTCATGCCGAAGGCAAGCTGTACCGCTGAGCGGCCGGCGGACCCGCCACTCGCCGCCACTCGCGGCACGGCGACCGCCGAACAGGAGCGACAACGGACGGACATGCGAACGGGGGCACCGAAAGGCGCCCCCGTTCTCATTGGTGTGCTCGCGTTGCCTCGTTCGGGCGCGGCGCCGCCCCCGCGCTGCCGCATTCGCCGGAGGTGCCGCGGCTACATCCCGTACTTGTCGATGATCCCCTTCTTATCGAGTCCGAGGATCCCGTACTTCTCCCCCACCTTCGTGAAGGCGGCGATGCACTTGTCGATATGCTCGTCCTCGTGCGCGGCCGAGAGCTGCACGCGGATTCGAGCCTGCCCCGCCGGCACGACCGGGAAGAAGAAGCCGATGACGTAGATACCCTCGGCGTACATGTCGCGAGACATGTCGTTGGCGAGCTTCGCGTTGTAGAGCATCACCGGCACGATCGGCGTTTCGCCTGGCCGGATGTTCAATCCCGCCTTCTCCATCCCCTCACGGAACCGCCTCGTGTTCGCCTCGAGCTTATCGCGCCGCTCGGTCGAGGCCGAGATCAGGTCGATGACCTTGATCGACGCGGCCACGATGGGCGGCGCCATCGAATTCGAGAACAGGTACGGCCGAGCCTTCTGACGACAGAGCTCGATCAGCTCGCTCTTGCCGGACACGCAGCCGCCTGACGCTCCACCAAGACCCTTGCCGAAGGTCGTGGTGATCAGATCCACCTTGTCGATCACATCGAAGTGTTCGTGCGTGCCTCGACCGGTCTTCCCGATGAAACCCGACGCATGAGACTCATCCACGAGGACCATCGCATCGTACCTCTCGGCGAGCGCGCACATCTCATCGAGCGGACAGAGGTCGCCATCCATCGAGAACACGCCGTCGGTGACGATCAGTCGGGTCCGCTTGTCCTGATGCAGCTCGAGCTTCTTCTCGAGGTGCTTCATGTTCATGTGCTTGAACGTGTCGTACTCGGCCGAGCAGAGCCGGATGCCGTCGACGAGCGATGCGTGAATCAGCCGGTCGGCGATGATGACATCGTCGGTTCCGAGGATCGCCTCGAACACGCCGGCGTTGGCGTCCATACACGAGGGGAAGAGAAGCGTGGCCTCCATACCAAGGAATGCCGAGACCTTGTCCTGGAGCTCGCGGTGGATGTCCTGTGTGCCGCAGATGAACCGCACCGAGCTCATCCCGTACCCGCGGGAATCGAGGCCCTCATGTGCCGCCTTGATGACGTCCGGGTGACTCGACAGACCGAGGTAGTTGTTGGCGCAGAAATTGAGGACATCTTCCTGCGGCGCGCCCTCCGGGTACTCGACCCGGATCGCGGCTCCCTGCGGCGAACAGATGAAGCGTTTCTCCTTGAAGAGCCCCTTCTCCTTGATCGCCGCGATCTCCTCAGCGAAGAGCTGTCGCGTCTTGTCTGTGAATGCCATGTCCGCCTCCGAATCAGCCCTGGTGCTTCTTCACGAGTTCCACAATCTTCGTCACGGTGTCGAATGCGTCGGGGGTCGCCTCATCATCGGGCAACTTGATGTCGTACTTCTTCTCGAGGAAGATCTTCAGTGAGACCATGGAGAAGCTGTCGACGATCCCGGACGAGATCAGCGGTGAGTCGACGCCGACCTCAAGATCGTCGTCCTCATCGACGTACTCGTCGATGACGTACTCCAGCACAACGTCCTTCATCTCAGCCATGTCGTCCCTTCCTTGTTCTGCGCGCTGCTGCGCGCGTCTGTCGTGCTCCTCCGTGTCTAGTCGTCTTCAAGCGTGGAGAGGTCCCCGACCTCCTCGCCCCACTCGAGCGCCCTGAGATATCGCCTCAGGATCTTGCCCGAGCGGGTCTTCGGAAGCTTCTCCACATACTCGATCTCCTGCGGCATCGCCAGCGGCGAGAGCCGCTTTCTGATGAAATTCATGATCGAAAGCTCGAGGTCACCCGACGGTTCGTACCCCGGATTGAGGGTCACGACCGCTTTGACGACCTCCATGTTGACGTCGTCCGGCTTGCCGATGGCGGCAGCCTCTGCGACGGCCTCATGCTCGACGAGCGCCGATTCGATCTCGAACGGCCCGACCAGATGCCCGCCGGTGTTGATGACGTCGTCGTCGCGGCCGACGAACCACCAGTAGCCGTCCCTGTCGATGCTCGCGCGGTCTCCGGAAACATACCAGAGGCTCTCGTCGGTCCTCAGCTCATCCGGCGTCGCATCCTCCGCGGCGCCCTCGAACTTGCTCCGGTAGATGTCCGGCTTCTTCCAGTAGCGGCGGAACATCGACGGCCAACCCGGGCGGAACGCGATCAGCCCGACCTTCCCCGGCTCGTCGAATGCCCTGTGCGTCTCGAGATCGAGCAGACCCGCGCTGATCCCGGGGAACGGCTTTCCCATCGACCCCGGCTTGATGGTCATGCCCGGGTAGTTGGTGATCATCATCGCCCCGGTCTCCGTCTGCCAGAAGGTGTCGTGGAACGGCAGCCCGTACGCCTTCTCGCTCCAGATGACGGCCTCGGCATTGAGCGGCTCACCGACCGACGCCAGGTGCCTGAGTGTCGACAGATCGTGCTCGCGGGCGAGCGCCTCACCGTCCCGCATGAGCGAGCGGATGGCGGTCGGCGCCGAGTACCAGACGGTCACGCGGTTGTCCTGGATGAACTCGTACCAACGCTTGGACGTGAAACCCGAGTCGAGAACGCACTGCGTTATCCCGAGCGCCCACGGACCGATGATCCCGTAGCTCGTGCCGGTCACCCATCCGGGGTCGGCCGTGCACCAGTAGACGTCGTCGGGTCTCAGGTCGAGGACCCAGTTCGCCGTCAGCGCCTGCCCCCAGACCGAGCTGTGAACGTGCATGGCACCCTTCGGCTGGCCGGTCGTCCCGGATGTGTAGTGGAGAACGGACGGGGACTCGGGACCGGCTCGGAACGAATCGAACTCCTCGACGCGCGGCGCCGCCTCGACGTCGAAGAACGCCTCGCCGTCCTTGAGCTTCGCCTCGTTCCCCTCGACGACAATGATGTGCTCGAGGTCCGGGAGACGGTCGAGGATCTTGCGGACCTTCTTGACGTGCTTCTGCGTGGTGAGGATGGCCCTGGTCCCTGCGCTGGCCAGCCGAACTTCAAGCGACTCATCGCCGAATGCGGAGAAGAGCGGCTGGGCGATGCCGCCCATCTTGAGAATGCCGAGGAACGCGAAGTAGAGGCTGGGGATCTTGTCCATGAAGATGCAGATGCGGTCGCCCGGTTCGAGCCCCCGAACCTGGAGCGTCTTGGCGAACGCATTCGAGTTGGCCCGGAGGTCGTCGAACGTGTACGTCCGCTTCTTCCCGCCGAACCCCTCCCAGATGAGCGCCACCTTGTCGGCGTCGCCGCGGGCGCAGATCCGATCGGCGCACATATGGCCTATGTTCAGCAGTTCGCCCTCGGTCCAGCCAAGGACCTCTCGCGAGACGGACCAGTCAAACCCCTTGAGGCGCTCCTCGTACGACCCGATGTTGCTCATGAATCGCCCTTCCCTCTTGTGTGTTCGTTGAGTTCGGTACGTTCGTGTCAGATCCGGGGACTGTCGAACTCCGTGATCGATCAGTCCGACTCAGGACGGTCGGGCGACTCCAGCACGACGACCGCGAGCGCGGTGTTCTTCGTGTGTGCGATCGAGACCCGCCACCGAGTAGCTCCGAGAGCCTCCGCGGTCTCCATCGCGGTCCCGGAGAGATACAGCTCGATATCACCGGCTGTCCGCCTGACGAGCTCCACGTCCCGGCCGCACGTTCCGTCCTTGCCGAGAGCACGAGCGGCAGCCCGTTTCGCGGCTGCTCTTGCGGCGAGAGACTCCCACGGCCTCGCCCTGCCTTCGCAGTAGTCGATCTCGTCAACTAGGAAGCAGCCGTATACGTCCTCGTCGAGTTCCTCACGAAACCGGGGCACATCGACGACGTCGATACCGATTCCGATGATCACGTGGTCTCCCCTGTGTGCCCGGCTGCGGCGAACGCTTTGATGGTACCGCGCCTCGGACGCCCGGTCAATCACGCCATCATGCGCAGACCCCCGCCGCATCATGCGCAAGCCCCCGCGGCATCATACGCAAGACCCCGCGACGCTCTCGCGCCGCGGGGTCCGCGTCGGCTCCTGTCTCGGTCTCCGACTCCGTCCCGATCTCCGGCTCCGCCCTGACCTCCGACTCCGCCCCGACCGCCGAGCTATGCCGTTACCTGCGAGCCTGCCCCGGCTATCGGGAGGATGTGGGTGACTGCCGTCGGGTGGACTGGCCGCCACGATAGAGCGCCTTCAGCCTCCCCCAACTCACATCCTCCACGGGAGAACTGCAGTCGGACGGATGCGACGGGATGTTCACTTCACCCGGACTCGGGATCATCATGAACCAGTCCTCCGCACTCGAACCGTTGTGATCAATGCCCCCCGGACACCGGCCAAGGCAGTTCCCCTGCGGGACCCCGGGCGCCGGAGCGGCGTCGGAACACGCCGCGTATCCAATCGGCACCGGATCGGACACACCGTCCCAGTTGACGCCGTCAACGACCGTCCAGCAGTCCACGCTCGTGGTCGTATCGGCCCCCGTGGCGAGCAGGATGCCGTCTCCCCCGTTGGCGAGGGCCAGATCCTGATCGTAGCCGCCACAGTGGATGATGTTCGGCACATCCGGGTTGTCGTTGTCGTCGGATGGATGGACGAACTCCCAGTCCGCGCCCGAGAGGTCGGGTGTCAGCTCGCCCACGACCGCGTCGCGCGCCAGCACCATCCGCTCCCCAGGCCAGATCGGGTGATTCAGCTCACCCTGCCGCCCCGGGAACCGGAAGATCGGCTCGGGCATGCCGTCGTCGCCCTCGTCGCTGATGACGGCTCCGTCGAGAAACGCGACGGTGCCGCCGGTGTTCTCGATCTCGACGTACTCGTTGTGTGCGTCGAAGCCCGGCACGTAGTAGTAGATCTCGCTGAACACGACCCGGTCCCACGTCTGAAGCGCCATGGCCTGTTCACCTGTTGCCGCGAGAACCGCCACCATCGCGACCGCACTCACAACCACCATTCCCCACACTCTCACGATTCCCCCCTGTGCCACAGACCCACCTCATCGCTCACGACATCGCTGCCCCGATGCTGTCGCACGGAGCGGGCCAACGGCGCCCGCAAAGAGAAGAGGCCCGCGGTGCGGGCCTCTTCGGGATCGATCAAGTGAAGTGGGAACTCCTGTGCGTCAACTCCGTGGACGAACCCGCACGGAGACACGTGGTGTGGACGCCTCCGCGCACAGACCAGTTACCCGGACGCCTCGTGCGCAGACTAGTCGTTCGGGAGCATCCAGGACGTATCCACGCCGGCGGCCTCAAGCATGCGCCACGATGCCGCGTTGCCCTCCGCTGCGATCTCCTCCTCGGACGCGTGAACGAGTCGCCCCTCCTCGACCACGATCTCGCCGTTGACGACGGTGTACGACGCGCGGTGGTCGAAGCCCGCGTACATGATGGCCGCGAGCGGATCGGAGAGCGCGCCTGCGTACCCTATGCGGCTCATGTCGAACAGCGCGAAGTCGGCCGCCATTCCCGCCTGAATCGTTCCGATCTCGGGACGGCCGAGCACCGCGGCGCCTCCGCGGGTCGCCATCCGTGCGATCTCATCGGACGTGATGGCGCGCGGCCCCCACGTCAGAAGGTGCGCCAGCAGACAGACCCTCAGCTCGCCGAGCATGTCGGAGCTGTCGTTGCTCGCGCTGCCGTCGACGCCCAGACCGACCTTCGTGCCGCGCTCGAGCATCTCGGGCACGCGCGCGACTCCCGAGGAGAGGCGCATGTTCGACGTCGGACAGTGCGAGACACCGGTTCCCGTGCCCGCAAGCAGGTCGAGCTCGGACTCGTCGAGATGCACGCAGTGCGCGAACCAGACATCGTCACCGAGCCAGTCCAGGCTCTCCATCAGCCCGACGGGCCGGACCCCGTACTCCTTCAAACAGTACGCGTTCTCATCCTCGGTCTCCGCCAGATGCGTGTGGAGCAGGACCCCGCGGTCGCGTGCAAGCAGAGCCGTCTCACGCATCAGGTCCGCATCGACCGAGAAGGGCGAGCACGGCGACAGCGCGATCCGCGTCATCGCGAACGGCTCCGGATCGTGATAGGCATCGATGAGTCGCTCGGAGTCGCGGAGGATCTCATCCGCGGTCTGAACGACGACGTCGGGCGGGAGCCCGCCCTGCGAGCGGCCGCGCGACATACTCCCCCGCGTGGGGTGGAACCGGATGCCGAGCCCCGCGGCAGCCTCGACCTCGATGTCGATGAGATCGGTCCCGGCCTCGCTCGGGAAGACGTACATCTGGTCACTCGTCATCGTACACCCGGTCAGCAGGAGCTCTGCGCACGCCAGCCGCGTGCTCGCGCGGATCGCGTCCGCCGAGAGATTCGCCCAGATATCATAGAGCGTCGTGAGCCAGTCGAAGAGCTTCCGGTTCTGCGCCGGCGGGACGTTGCGCTGGAGCGTCTGGTAGAAGTGATGGTGGAGGTTCACCAGCCCGGGGAGCATGAGCATCGACGAGCAGTCGATGATACGGGAGCCCTCGGGCGCCGCAATGCCCGGACCGACGTCCACGATACGCGGACCGTCGATGAGGACGTTGACGTTCGTGAGACGGTCGCCCGCGTCGTTCATGGTCGCGAGGTGGTAGATGTCGCGGAAGAGGATCATGCGCAGACCTTTCGAGTGATCGCGTCCCCGGGCGTGAGCTGACGTGCGAGCGCCAACGTACTAGCGCCGATATACGAGCGCCGAAATACGGGCGCTACTCGTCAAGCGCGCGAATCCCCGCAAGCACGCGCTCGGGCGTGAACGGCGTCCGCCGCAGCCTCGCGCCGGTGGCGTAATAGAGGGCGTTGCCGACCGCCGGCGCCACGACGTCGACGGGGATCTCCGAGACGCTCTTCGCACCGAACGGCCCGGTCGGTTCGTCGGTCCTGACGAGGATCGCCTTGATGGCGGGCGTGTCCAGGGCCGAGAAGATCTTGTAGTCGAGAAGGTCGGCATTGGTCATCCGCCCGTTCTCGTCGAACAGCATCTCCTCGGAGAGCGCATACCCCAGCCCCATCGCCACGCCTCCCTGGATCTGCCCCTCGGAGAACGTCGGGTTGATGGCGTGCCCGAGGTCGATGGCGCAGGTGAAGTCGAGCACGTCGACTCGGCCTGTCTCCATGTCCACCTCGATGTCCGCGCATGCGGCCGCGAACGGCGGCGGGCAGTCGAACGTCATGTTCGAGGCGCTGAACGAGATGTGCTCCTTCTCCTCGCCGTACATGGCCTCCGATGCGACCTCGGCCAGAGGCAGGGTTCGGCCCGATGCGGCGCGGACCTCACCACGCTCGCACGTGAGCTCCGATGCGTCGACGCCCATCATCCGCGCTGCGTGATAGAGCAGTCGGTCGCGAACCTGCTCAGACGCCCGTATGACGGCCTGTCCCGTGATGTAGGTCGTGCTCGACGCGTATGCCCCGACATCGAACGGCGTCTTGTCGGTGTCCGATGAGTAGACCACGACCTTGTCCGTCGTGACCCCGAGCACCTCCGCCACCATCTGGGAGAGTATGGTATCACTCCCCGTGCCCAGATCGGTGGCGCCGATCATGAGATGGAACGAGCCGTCCTCGTTGGCGCGGACCGTCGCCGCGCCCATGTCGTCGCCGGGAATGCCGCTGCCGTGCATCGCGAAGGAAGCCCCCATCGCGCGACGGAGATACGGCTTCGACCCCTGCGACCAGTTCTGCCCGGCCGGGAGTGCTTCGTGCCACGCATCCCAACCCGACTCGTCGCAGACGCGACGCCAGCACTCGGGCAGCCCGTTGGTTCGGATGATCCGGCGGAAGCCGGCCTTTCCCTCACCCAGATGCTCGGCGATGGGATCGGCGTCCCCCTCTCGGATGGCATTGGCAAGACGGAACTCGATCGGATCCCGGCCGAGCGCGAGCGCGATCTCCTCGATCTGCGTCTCGAGCGCGAAGAACCCCTGCGGCGCGCCGTAGCCCCGGAGGGCGCCGGCGATCGGCAGGTTCGTATAGACGGCATCGGCGCGGAACCGGAGATTCGGCGCGCGATAGAGAGGCAGGCTCTTGCTCCCCGTGTTCGAAGGCACGGTCGTCGAGTGGGATCCGTAGGCGCCGGTGTTGACAAGCGACGTCATCTCGATCGCCGTGAGCGTTCCATCCTCATTGACGCCCGTCCGCATCCGGATCCGCTGCGGATGCCGCGTCCGACTGGCGGCAAGCTCCTCGCCGCGGTCGAGTCGCATCTTCACCGGCCGCCGCGTCCGGAGCGTCAGTGCCGCGCAGACGTCCTCGAGTACGATCTCCTGTTTCGCGCCGAAGGCGCCGCCGATGCGGGGTTTGATCACACGCACGGTGTGGAGCGGAATCCCGTTGACGCGCGCGACGATGCGCCTCGCGTGGAACGGGACCTGCGTGCTGGTCACGACGACGAGCCGGTCCTTCTCGTCGAGGTAGCACATCGTGATGTGAGGCTCGGTCGGCGTCCCCTGCACGTACTGCACCTCGTAGGTGTTGTCAAAGATACGGTCGGCGGCGGCGAGTCCCTGTTCGACATCTCCAACCTCGGCCTCGACGACACCGGCGAGATTTCTCGAGGCATCCTCGATGCCCTCCGCGTCCTTCTCGTCATGGATGACGGGCGCGCCCGGCTTCATCGCATCGGCCGGATCCAGCACCGCCGGAAGCACATCGTACTCGACCTCGATGAGATCGCACGCCCGCTTCGCGAGTTCGTGCGATGTCGCCGCGACAACGGCGACACGGTCGCCGATGTAGCGGACCTTCGTGTCGAGCATGACGGCATCGTACGGTGACGGCTCCGGGCAGTTCTGACCCGCTGTGGAGAACGGCACACGGGGAACGTCGGCATGAGTCAGAACGCATTCGACCCCGTCGAGCGCGGTCGCCTTCGACGTATCGATGGAAACGATGCGCGCGTGCGCGTGAGGGCTTCCCTTGATGTGACCGTACAGCATTCCGGGGCGGACGAAGTCGTCGGTGTAGCGAGCGCGACCCGACACCAGCCCCAGTCCCTCGACCTTCGCAACGCGCCGGCCGACCGCGGTGTTGTCCTCGTCACCCGAACCGACGTCACCAGTGTCAGGTGAAGCCGCGGCCGCGCCTGACGCAGGCTCGGACCCGCACGCCGTTCCTGTCCCTGATGCGACCGCCGTGACGGCCTCCACCGCCTTGACGTAGCCGGTGCAGCGGCAGAGATTCCCGGAGAGTCCGTCGCGGATCTCGGTATCCGTCGGATGGGGATTCTCGTCGAGAAGCGCCGCGGCCGACAGCATCATTCCCTGCATGCAGTAGGCGCACTGTGCGGAACCCCTCGCGAGGAACTCCGCCTGGATCGGGTGCGGATGCCCGGCGTCGCCGAGCCCCTCGATAGTCGTGACGGACCTGCCGTCGATCCGCGCTGTGAGCAGCGTGCACGACGGTACGGGCTTGCCGTCCAGCAGGACGGTGCAGGTCCCGCAGTTGCCTGAACGACAACCGGCCTTCACGCCCATGTATCCATGCTCGCGAAGCGTGTCGAGCAGCACTTCGCCGGGGTCGACATCGAGGGCGAGTGTGTCTCCATTGACCGCAAAGGTGACCTTCATCAGACTCCCTCTATCCTTCGAGGCCGGCGGCCTCTGTGAGTGCGCGTACGGCGGCCGCGACAGCGGCGGCGTGTCGGTAGTCGGCGGTTGCTCGGCGGTCGCCCCGCGGGCCCGCCACGTCCACGGCGATCCCGGCGGCCCTCCGCACGGTCACCGCATCCAGACCGTTCTCGACCAGATATGCCTCGGCGTCGCGGGCGCGAAGCGGAGCAACGCCCAGTCCGCCGAGCGCGAGCCGGACGTCGGGCATCCCCCCCTCAAGCTCTCCCACGATCGCGGCAGCGCTGGCGATGGCGACATCGAGACGCTTCCTGCCGACCTTATGAAACACACCCATGAGCCTCGAGGATGGCGGCACGCGCACATCGATGATGAGATCCCCACGACGAAAGACCTCGCGCCGTCTCGTGTAGAACGCGTCGAGCGCAACGTCCTTTGCACCCTCGCTCGTCTGCACACGCAGGATGGCATCCAGCGCGAGGAGCACCGGTGGCATGTCGGTCGGGAAGTGCCACGCGACAAGGTTGCCGCCGACGGTCGCGAGGTTCCTGATGGTGTGGTTTGCGACACGGCCCGCCGCTCGGCTCAGAATCCCGCCGGCGACGGCCTCCGCCTCCCCCGACCGCGCCAGGTCGGCGATGGGAGTACAGGCGCCGATGACCACGGTGCCGTCCGGCTCCGTCGAGACGCCGCGGGCGCCGATGGCGCAGAGGTCAACGGCCGTGTCGATCTCGGCGCCGGCATGGACGAGGATGGTACCGCCCGAGATGTAGAGCACCGTACCCGAGCTGCCGGCGTATGCCCGAACGGCCTCCTCCGGCGACACCGGTCGTATGACCTCCCTGATCGTCGACATCGTGTTCCCCTTGTTGACTGAGCCATTGACCACCTTGCAGAATACTCCAGGCGGGCCGGGCATTCAAGAGCACGCGCTATCCTCTTGACAACATGAGACATTACTGATAATATCCATGACAGTGCTGTGCGGAGGTTCCGACAGGAGACGGGAGCGCCCCGGATCGCGCTCAAAGCCCAGATCCCCGAGTGCGGCCGTGAAGCCGCGTGGAGGTTCTTGATGAAGATCACCAGAGGGTTCGCCCACGGCCTGTCTGCACTCACTCTCCTCCTGCTCCCCATCGCGTCGCACGGTACAACGCACTACGTGCACCAGGGGGGCGGCGGCGACTTCACGACCATCAATGCTGCCGTGACTGCTGCGACCTCGGGCGACACGGTGCTCATCGCGGCAGGAACGTACTCCGGAGTGTCGAACACCGACGTCGACCCGGCCGGCAAGGAACTCGTCATCGTCTCGGAGAGCGGCCCCGAGGTCACTATCGTCGACTGTTCCGGTGGCACACCCTACAGGCGCGGGTTCTACTTCCACACGGGCGAGGACACGACCGCCGTCCTCAAGGGGATCCACGTCACGGGCGGCGTCGCGGTCAAGGGCGGCGGTGTCAACTGCACGGGCGCATCGCCGATCATCGAGGACTGCATCTTCTCGCACTGCGGCGTGGCCTACGGCGGCGCGATGCACATCTATGAGTCACAGGCGATCGTCCGCAATTGCGAGTTCCTCAATAACGACGTCTTCGTCTCCGGCGGCGCGCTCTGGGTGGAGAACGCTACGCCGGTCATCGCGTCTTGCGTCATCGACAGCTGCACGGCAGGGTTCATCGCCGGAGGGATCCTCCTCTACGACGGCGGGTCGGCGACGCTCCGGGACGTCACGATTAGGAACTGCAGCTCCGGGGGAGACGGGGCCGGCATCGTCTGCGACGGCTCGCCCAGCTACTTCGACAACGTGCGCTTCATCGCGAATGTCGCCGACTCGACCGACGGCGGGGGCATGTACGCGAACTGCGACATCACGCTCACCGACTGCCTCTTCCAGAGCAACATCGCGGGCGGCGAGGGCGGCGGGGTCCGCTGTTCGGGTGGGACACCCACGTTCACGGACTGCGATTTCATCGACAACGAGTCCGCGGCGGGTGGCGGCATCTACTCGGAGGAAGTGCAGCTCGAGGTCTCCGGAGGGAAGTTCTGGAACAACCTCGCCGGTGCAGGCGGCGGTCTCTATGTCTACGGCGGTATGCCGGAGATCACGGATGTCGACTTCGTCGCGAATGAGGCTGTCATCCTGGGTGGAGCCATCTGCAGCGAGGACGCCCTCGCCGACATCGACGGGTGCACGTTCGAACAGAACGTCAGTTCGATCGCGGGGGGCGCGGTCTGGGCCGGCTACGTCCTGATGCCGAACATCACCAACTGCTTCTTCAGGGAGAACGACGGGACGGAGGCCGGCGGAGCCATAGCATTCGAGGAGGGCTTCGGCGGAACCGTCGAGTCGTGCACCTTCCGGGGGAACGCGGCGACGACAGGGGCTGCGATCGATATCGTCGGCGGGTCCAGTCCGAGCATCACGTCGTGCACGCTCTACGGGAGCGTCCCCTCCGCGGGCAACGGCGCCATCTCCACGGTCGGCTCGTCACCCGACATCGGCAACACGATCATCGCGGGTACCGAGAACGGCCTGGCCGTCCGCTGCTTCGGGACACCGGCACCGACAACGACGCACTCGTGTGTCTTCGGCAACGCCGCGGGTGACAGCCTGTGCGGCAGCTATCACGACAACATGTTCGCCGACCCGCTCTTCTGTGATGCGGGCATCGGAGATCTCACACTGCATGATGATTCCCCATGCCTTGCTGCGAACAACGCGTGGAGCGAGCTCGTCGGCGCGCTCGGAGTCGGAGGGTGCGGACCGGGCACCGGCGTCGACACTCCGGACATCCTGACACATCTTGTGCTCTTTCCGGCAACGCCGAATCCCTTCGCGGGGACGACGAGCATCCGGTATCATGTTCCTACCGGGACCGAGGTACTGGAGATTGGGATCTACGATGTCGCCGGGCGCATGATCCGATCGACCGCCGGAGACGTCACGCCCGGCATGCACGAGACGACATGGGACGGTTGCGACCAGCGCGGCGAAGCCGTCGCGTCGGGCGTCTACTTCGTCCGCGCGGGTGCCGAGGGCGGAACCACTCAGAGCACGGTCGTCCTCATACGCTAGCGTTCGACGGAACAAGGTGCAGGCTCAGCTCATCCGGGGGATGACGCATGCAGACATCGCGACGATCGTTCTCAGAAGCACTGCTCCGGATGATCGGATTCGCAGCACTGGCTGCGACCTTTCCTCTCGGGACACCGGCCGCTGCAGACACAGTCCACGTGCCCTCCGAGCAACCGACCATCCAGGCGGGCATCGACGCGGCGGGGCAGAACGGGACAGTCGTCATTGCGCCCGGTACCTACACCGGCACAGGCAACTACAGCATCAACATGGGCGGGCTGTCGGTGACGGTGACATCCTCCGGCGGAGCGGCCTCCACCATCATCGACTGCGAGTTCAACGGACGTGCCTTCAACCTCACTTCCAGTGCTGACACGACCGCCGTCATCGAGAATCTCACGATCAGAAACGGTACCGATTCGTGGGGCGGCGCCATCTACATCTCCGCCGCGAAGCCAACCGTCAGAGGCTGCACCTTCGACGGATGCACGGCGGACATTGGCGGGGCGATCTACGCGCAGGCGTCCGCCTCCCTCAGTATCATAGCGTGCACATTCGTCGACAACACGGCGATCGACGGCGGTGCTGTCTATGCGCTGAGCTACGTCGGGAGCATTCAGCATTGCACGTTCATGGACAACACCGCCACGAACGGCGGCGCGCTCTCCTTGGTGTTTCCGACGGAGATACCGGTCGTCCTCGGCTGCCTGTTCCGGGACAACACGGCAGACAAAGGTGGAGCCATCTACTACAGCAATACGGAGACCTCGATCGAGGACTGCACCTTCTTCGGCAACACCGCAGCGACCGGCGGGGGGATCCACTTCGTCAACAACTACAACGACCCGCAGATCACGCGTTGTTCCTTCGTCGCGAACAGCGGCGGCGGCATCTACAATCTGATGGGCACACCCGACGTCTCCCGGTGCGTCTTCGCATTCGATGAGACCAGCGCCGGGTTCACGTGCGCGCACCCGCTCCATGAGCCGACCATCACGCAGTGCGTCGTCTTCGGCAACGCCGGCGGCGACAGCCTGTGCGGCATACACACGGAGAACATCTTCGAGGACCCGCTCCTCTGCGGGCTCTCGACGGGCGACCTCACACTCTGCGAGAACTCGAAGTGCATCGCTGCGAACAACGACTGGTCCGTCGACATCGGCGCGCACGAATCCGCGTGCGGCAAGTGCGATTCGCCGGTTCGGAGCTTGAGCTGGGGAGCACTGAAAGGGATCTATCGCGATCGCTGACGGGGTGGATTGCCACACACCGCTCCGCACTGACACATCTTACGATATTCGATGGCCGGCCCGGGGCGCGACTCGCGCTACCCGAGCGCGCCGACGACGACCGACGCGAGCACGCCGAGCAGCGTGCCGGCGACAGCCTGTGCGGGCGTGTGCTGGTCCAGACGCCAGCGCGACCAGCTCATGAGCGTCACAGTGACGACGGCGGGAACCGCGGAGCCGGTGAGACCGCTGGCAAGTATGCCGGCGAGCCCGGCCGAGGCGCAGTGGACGCTGATCTTCCAGAAGAACGTGGTCGCAAAGATGATGGCGGTCTGGGCGAAAAGCACGCCGGCGAGAAC